>Ga0207075_1032_pt1 | contig 35870 bp, 31 predicted proteins | sample Alteio_BWMinHeat_64_FD_153587 | JGI IMG/M metagenome (GOLD analysis project Ga0207075, IMG submission 153587) | Enriched cells from forest soil in Barre Woods Harvard Forest LTER site, Petersham, Massachusetts, United States -... | ecosystem: Environmental > Terrestrial > Soil > Temperate forest >... | reverse complement strand
TTAAGGGTATTCCGGGAATTACACATTTACTTCCGGTCTCAGAGACTATAATAAGTATCATTCGTAAAGAGGTTTTACTTGATGATACCCAGTGGTATTTGCAGCTCAATGACGCTCGTTCATCTCTGAGTGGTATCACGAGGAAAGAGTTAACAGTCTTATTAAGTAAGGTAAATATTACCGTTAATAGTGAGGATAAATATGGTTTATATGTTACTAATCAAGAGAAGATCAAACCTTCAAAGTTAATAGAGAAAGTATTAAAGGATGAGGCTAAGATTATCGAGAGTGAGAGTAAGAAAGAGAGTGGTGGGATAGTATCACCGCGAGCTACCTCACAACTCCAAGTAACCCCATATTCTCAAGTGAACTATGCAAGGTGTATGGGTCGAAATTATATGAGTGTTATGTTACGTGGAGATGTTGATACAACATTGACAACTAGTAATAATATTCATGATATCGCAAGGACGTTGGGTGTAGAAGCAGCTTATAATCTAATATGCCAAGAACTTCAAGAGATCATTAAGAATGTTGGTTCTTATGTTAATCCTCGACACGTTAAATTAGTAACTGATTCGATGTGTGGTGGTGGATACCCAACAGGGAATAATTATCAAGGATACATCAAGAAGAATCCAGGAACTTTTGCTAATGCTGTTCTTGAACGAGCTTCGATGACTCTTGTTAATGGAGCTCGTGTTGGTAAGATTGAGGGTATGAATATTTCGTCATCAATAGCGTTGGGTAGTCTGATACCCGTTGGAACCGGTTCCGTGGGTATAACAATCAACCAAGAACTCCTTGATAAATATGAAGCGGAGATGAAAAGACGTTCTACAACTCGAAGTGTTCTCGTTTCTGATGAACAAGTACAGGGAATGAAAGATGGAGTCAATGCAGCAATTGATCAACAATCTGCTGCAGCTGTTATGGATGATTCATTGGATGCACCCAAAACAGCGTATGTATTTGCTGGAAGTAATCAATACACTAATGAATCAGTAATGGAAGCACCAGCTGGTCCTTTGAGTGGGCCATTAACCTCGAAGGCGAGTATTTTATCTCGGGAACCGATCAGGAATGGAATCTCACATATGGTTAAAGATGATGTAAAGAATCCGGTATCAGGAGTATCTGTACCATTGACAGCAGCAATAAGTAACGGAGCTCAAGTTTCTCTTAATAGCGGCGGTCAACCTATTAAAATGTTCATTACTAAAGCTATCGATCCACTTAGTGAGTTTGCCAAGTTTAAATAGTGTATGGTCTTGACAATACCGGATTCTTCATATCGTCAATTATTTATGATCAAAATCATAAATAATTATATTATCCTCTAAAATCTTCAGATACATAAAAGATGACTTCTCTTTCTGTTTTGGGAGAGTCACTGACTCAAGATAACAACACCTCTCTCAAACTGACTCAAGATAACAACACCTCTCTCAAACTGACTCAAGATCAGAAGCTATCAGATCAATATGTCACAAATGTTCAACATACTCGATTTGCAGCAGGATCAGATTTATATTTGTATAAGGATCCTGTGGGAGATAATAAGAAAGATACCGAGGTAGCCTCTGTCGACATCAAAGGTATCTTTGAACTTGACGATCCGAGTACTACCGGATTACCAATTGTGTCAGGATATAGTGAAAAGAAAGTTGATATTAATAAATTGAAGATAAATACCTCATTTACTGGAGCTCATGAATATACAGAAGGAAACTATCGTTTTCGTCGAGAGTATATTAAAGATGTTTTGAATGGGTCATCTTTAATATATGAGAAGGAGAAACTTATTCAAGAAGAAGTCTATAATAATGGTTTATTAATTCAACAAGTCTTTTATCTTCCTGGGTATAATATACCTACAATGTCTCTCGTAGATCTTCCAGAATTTGTTAATGGTAGGATTACACATCTTTATACTTATCCTGATCCGTATAGTACCTGTACTGGTCCAAGAGGAACTAATGAACCTTGTCGTGATATATTATCAACTCCATTGACGTTAGGGAGATCGAGTTACCAAGATCGTACTCACAGCAAAACTGTGGCAAAGGATTCATCCTTTGCACCGTCAAAGACGGTATTCAACTTATTAATTAGAGATGAGAAGAATAAACCCTTGGTCAACTGGCAACAACAAGGTCCAAATAAATGGATCGTCTATTATTATCGTTATGATGCTTTTTGGGCTCAATTAACATGTTTTGGGACTACAGTGGATTCATCCACTGCCACTACGCAATTGCGTAGTGAATATCAAATACTCGTCAAAGGTAAGATCAAAATGTATTCCAAAGAAAACATTTATGGGGAGTTTGATATTTATGATGGAAAGATCGTTCCGGGATGGGCAGATCTCTGGGAAGCCAGCGAAGTCGGTACCCTTAAATTAAAGTTTTATTAAAATCTTGGTATTGCTGGAACAAGTTGAATCTTCGGTCCTTGATCTTTAGAATCTGTTGTGATACTAGGATCGGTGGGTTTATTATAATAAAAATATGCACCCAGTCCTAATCCAAAGAGTAATACTGCTATAATAGCATATGAACCAGTATTACTCTCCGTCTTTTTTGGGTTATTTTTAACCTCATTCGCCCATTTTACTAAACCGTTGAAATCAGTCGACATTATTTGGGACTTTGGAAGCAAAGTCGTCTCTGCGAGCACCCAAAACTAAATATTTTAATATTGATTTCAAGCGCTTAAGAGCCATAATAAGACTTTTTAATCGAAATTTCACTTTTTCCAGGAGGTATATCGTGATTACATATCATCAATGAAGATCTATCCTTAGTAATACCAGGGTGAATATCATAATCGCGACTTTTAACTGGTAAACTTAAATATATACTCCTAATAATGTTCCATTTATGATCGTTATTAACTTGTAATATTAAATTTAAGTTTACCACATTCTTATCAATGGTATAATCCGCATCAACAACCTTAATTTCTATATCTTTCCCATTATTGTATATGATTGGAGTATAGGAAACACTGGTACTCGTGCATTTAGTATCCTGTATAGATGTCTGCGATGTCTTCAAGTAAGATGAATCTGTTACCGTCATGATCTCATTCTTAACAGTATCCTTACGTTGTGATTTACGAAAATGAGAAATAGCTTTCTCTAGTTTCTTTAATGTCACGATATTTCGCGATTTTTTGCTTCTGTTTCGATATCGAGTCATTTAATCAATCTAAAATAAAATATTACATTATTAAATTTGAAAAAGGAGGAAAGATTACTATCTTTCGAATACCGTTTGAATGGAATCCTTTGTTATAAATAAGGAGATTGGCAAGGGGACTTATGGTAAAGTCTATGAAGCAGCAAATTCAAAAGGTGAGAAATACGCGATTAAAACAATCAAAATAGGAAGAAACGGTATTCCTAATATATTAGAACCTTCAATTATGTCTACATTTCGACATCCCAATCTTGCTAATTCTTTATTTGTACAAACGCATCCTCAAAAACTATATATTGTTATGGATTTGGCAGTCTCGGATTTAGCATCAGAAACTCGATATAGTAAAAGAAAGGAGTATTTGGATATTAAAACTGTTAAGTTGTGGTGTCATGGATTAGCTAAGGCTGTAGATTGTCTACATCGTAATAATATCATTCATTGTGATATTAAAGCTGCTAATTGTTTGTTATTCGGGTTGAAAGGGGGTGGTACTATTAAAAATGGTACTTTGGCGAAGGCGTTGTCGACTGAGGCCACTTTGGGAGCGTCGTCGCGAGCCACTCTTCCATCAGAAGCCACGGTAAAACTATCAGATTTCGGGTTATCAATGTTAGATAATAACACATTGTATGATCATGAGGTTTGTACAAGTACACACAGACCTCCTGAGGTCTACGATGGTAAATTATGGAACTCTTCTATTGATATTTGGGCCTTGGCCTGTACGTTCTATGAAATCGCTTATGGTATTAGTCTCTTTCCTTATCACGGAAAACGATCAGAAGCTACACTTCAAAAAGCCAAAAGATGTCTCCAATTATTTGGTGAATCTCATCCGATGGGTAGACAGAGGTATTTTGGCGAGTCCGTTGTCGGGGGAGATCACTTTGAGGATTTGAAGGGGAGTGATAAAGAGGGTGTGAGTGATAATTCACTAATAATAAAACATCCCGATATTTTCTATAGTGAAGATCATAGATTATTAAATGATCTAATCTTCTCAATGTTACAAGTTAGTGATGTGCGTCCTAGTAGTAAGAAGATTCTTGAACATAAATTCTTCGCAGATATCAATAATGATATTGATTATGCGATAGTGAGTAGTCCCAATATAGCATTAAGTAAAGAGGAACATGGTCATCTTGAGAAACAACTCAAAAAATATGTTGATCCTGATAATGCTTCATCTGAAGATATTATTGAATTAGCAATTGAAATCTATGCCCGATGTAAAGGATCATCATCAGATGTAGAATATCGGATACCAACTGTGGCCATGATCGCCAATAAGTTAATATGTCCATTTTGGGACATTAGTAACTTTCGTATCCCACCTAAAACTAGTGAGAAGTATTACAAAGAGTTACTTCGTGTTGAACAAGATATTTGTAAGTATCTTGAATTTAGGTTACACACAGCCAGTAAGACTACACTTTAATAAGATATTATTAATTCGTGTTAATTGGTATTAATCGTTATTGATTTATATCGATATCTCTAATATTTTATATAACGGTTGTTATATAAATTTGAGCTTCCCTTCAATAGCCCATAATAAGGACCATATCAAGAATATCATCCAAAATCTCTCTTTCTTTTCAGAGATAGGATTTTCTACAGGTTTTTTATATTAGAGAGGGTACTATATAGAAAACATATAGGAAAACCTTGGAATTCTCACTTCTCGTTTACATCGAAAAATCGAACTTTTCCGAAAACTGAGCAGATCGGACGAGAAGACAAATTTTTGACCTACTTTTCGAGAAGTTTGAAGGTTTTTGGGGGAAGTATTATAGAAGAGATGATACAATAAAAGAACTAATAACTATTTTATAAGTTATGTTAGAATTATTGATTATTAAATCACATACAATTAATAAAGATATACCATAGAATTAATGAAATCGGTTCATTAGATATAAGAGGGATAGAGTGTTAAAAATTTAAAGAACTATATGAGATTTAATATTCGATAATTCCAACATGAATTATATAACAGTTGTTATATAATTTTTTGCTTCATTTCTTGTAGGATACTACTAGTGAGATCTATCAAAACTTTTCTATCTTTCCCGGCGATGGGATTTCTCCAGGGTTTTCCTATATGTTTTCTATATAGTACCCTCTCTAATATAAAAATCTGTAGAAAATCCTATCACTGCTATACTTCCAAACTTCTTGAAAATTTGAACTTCTCCGAAAACGAGGCGATTTGAGCGATGGAAAAATTTTTGACCTACTTTTCGAGAAGTTTGAAGGTTTTTGAAGGTAGTATCCTACAAGAAATGAAGCAAAAAATTATATAACAGTCGTTATATAATTCATGTTGGAATTATTGGCACCAAAAACTATAAGAAATTCTGATATTTTGTTAATTTGACTAAATCTCCGAGATCACTATTGAATCATTCACTATTTTTTGTCTTTATTTTATAATATCCTATAATGTCTTATAATAATATCCTATAACATCTCATAATAATATCCTAAATTCTTAGATTAAGCTACTGGGTTACTAATATAACTCAGAGCAAAGTTAAGATCTAAGCGGGAACCAGTAGCGAAGAGAATTCCGGTCATTGTAATCGTCATACGAATTAAGTTTGAAGCGGCACTTGAAGCGGGAGGAAGATCAGCCACAACTGGGACTACATCTTGAGGAGTTTCTGTTCCTGTGGTTTGATCGAATCCAGCGAGAACAGCGGTAACTGTTCCGGCTAGATTAGCAGGTGGTAGTCCTGGAACAGGAATATCGACACTGAACTGTTGATACGCGGAATTACTTTGACTGGTATTACGAATGACGATATTTCCGAATAACATCGTCATTAACGATACTTTCATAAATGTGTGCACTGATGGATATGCTTGTAATCCAGCAGGAAGATTTTGATAGGTCTTTGAATCGGGAGTATACCAACCACTAACAACACATGTTGTCTGCATTACTTGATCAGTACCAGAAGTACGTCCAGCATAATCAGTGAAGGAAATTGCAGAATTCGGACGAAACTGCGTCGGTACAACTGGTGCGATATTCTCATTGTTTGGTCCTGGGACGGTACAGCACCCCGTCGCCGCTGTTGAAACACTGGTTGTACTACCCGAAATTGTTCCCAAGCGATTTGCAGTCGCTGCTGGTGCTGATGTCGTCACTTGTTGAATCGTAGAATAAGCACAACCCGGGATAGTTGCTGTGGTTGTAACGGGAGATAATGATGTCGGAGGTAATGCAGGACCAGAACCCAGAACCGTCGTTGTTACTGGTGTTGGTTGCTTCACATAAGCAGTCGTTGTATTATACTGGATCGCTGGACGTGACATCCCACCAAAAACCGCTTTTCCGCAGTTGCCAGTACTACACATTTTATTGAATTCAAGAAGATTATTTCTGCGAATCTTTTAAGTTTCTCTCCAAATTTATAAACTTAAGAAATAATCTTTCTAACAAAAGAAATGAGTGCTTTTGGTTTGTCGACGGATGTTAAGACTGCTGGTGGGTCAGCAGTGGGAGGATTAGGAGGATTATCGTATAATAATCCTTTTAATGCGGTGAATAATACCCTTCAAGGTGCTGTGGCGAGCGTTACCAGTAATCCTTTCGCTCGATCAAGTGTGGCAAATGTTCCATTTGGTGGCACTACTGGTGGTAGCTTTACTACTTATGGAACTAAACCTACTATTACAATCGCTCCGGCACCGCCTCAGGCTTCGGGTGGTGTGTCAAGTGTTTCGGGAAATTATAACCCTTTTATTGCTGTTGGACAGACTAAACCAGTTGGTCAGGGTGTAGGTTATAATGCAGCTGCATCAGTTGTGACTACGGTACCTCAGTTATTTCCTATCAGTAATACTCCTCAACCAACAGGTCAAATGATAAATACCGTTCCTCAGGTGATTGCCCCGGTGAACACCACTCCACAACCAGTTCCCCAACAAACTCTAAATATCTTTCCTGATAATCCTCCTCGAGAGTTTCAAAGTACTGCCTTACTGAGTGTTGAACCAAAAGAAGAAACCATATTAAGATACTTTAATCAAACACGTGATAAATATATCGATTACTATAAGGGTGTTTTGCCACAATTTCAAATCGTAAATGCTGATAATAAAATTGAAGCGTATCAAGGGGTCAAATTTACCAGTGATCCAGAAAGATATCCTCCGTATTACGCACTTATGATGCAAGCAATGATCGTTCGTGGAGTTATACCAATGAATAATATCGAATATAATTTTATGCATCCAAAACCGGTTAAACAAGAGCTAATTGTTATGGGTCCCCCTAAAATCCTGGATGATGCATTGGCAACTCTCCGTAATACAGATGGTATAAATGTTGAGGATTTTTATAGTAAGGAGGTATACCCATTGGAATTAGTACGTATAAAAGACACGACTGGTGGAAGGATTATCATACTCTCTTTGATTCTTGATGAGCTTAAAGCATGGGAATTCATCGATGATAATAAAACTAAGAGTAAAATGTATTAGTACTAAAGGGTTACCGTATGATAAACCCTCCTAATCTCTCTTTGATAATATTAGTCTTTTAGACTAATATCATTATCTTTATATTATTATTTTTGATCATTTAGTGCTTGCGCTGGTCCTTGCAGTGCGAGTCGAACGTCAGACTCACACGAGCGCACTCAACCTTGGGCTTGCGCTCCTTGGCCTTAATGTGGACCTTCTTCACGCGGGGCTTCCAGTGCTTCTCACGGACCTTAATGTTAGCATGCTTGGTATGGCGCAGCTTGTACTTACGACACTTGCGACGGTTCGAGCAGCTCGACGAACTCGACGACGAGGACGAAGAGCAGCTGGAACTCGAGGAGGACGAACTACAACTCGACGAACTCGACGACGAGGAGCAGCTCGAGGATGACGAGGACGAGGAGCAGCTCGAAGAACTCGACGACGAACTACAGCTCGAAGAACTCGAGGAGGAGGATGAACTACAACGGCCACGGCGACACATCTTTTGAGTTGATCGACAAGAAATTTTTCAACTTTTTTCAATTTATCTTCTTAGACGAAAATAAGAGAAGTGGTTTGTGAGATGTTAATACCAACAATATTAATATTAATAAATAGATCATTCTTTCTTAACTGAATAATACCATATTTATATGGTATTATTAAATAGATATCAAGTAAAATTATTTAATAATTACAAACCAAAATTACCTAATAAACCAATTAGGAAAGTATTTAACGAGAATATGCACATCATTCTCGTTAACCAAATTTAAGGATACTAATCGATAGCGTTTATGTGCCCTATTATAGAAAAATACTAGGTATTTATATGTGTACGATCGTGAATGATCAACAGTAATTATATGTAAATCATCAAAACTTCTGTCACTTTTAAGTAATGGTGACAAAATATCACGAATATTAGAGAGATTCATCTTTGATATCTCATATGGATTAAAATCTTTGATTATCTTATCGGGTAATATATTATACTTTATCTTTAATATTGGAACATATGATACTATTATGTTTGATATAACTTTAGGAAATAACTCTTCGATTGTATCGCAGTCTTCGCTGCTTTCACCACTATTATAATTATAAAAGTAGGTATTCATTGTTTAATCTCATATTTCATGAGATCAGAATTCACTTTTATCATGCGACTATAAATACCCCATTAAATTCCCAATGGGTGATTAGCGCCATTACAAGCGATCAAACTTCTTTGATTAGCATTGAGGAAGGTTTGTGCGATATTACCAGTATTACTACGAGTGATAATACCATTAATTTGGCTTTGAAGATCGTTAACATTGTTCTGTACAAATGAGGAAACCGATTGAGTAAATGAGATAGTGAAAAGGTATAATATTGCGAAGAGTACGAAGATCATAATCAGTGCTGTCCACCAACCAAATATACCGACTAATGCGAGTATTACTATGAAAAAGACACCAAGAAGAAATAATGGTCCAAAAATATGGACTGATATCAACTTTAGAAAGCCTTTACCAGTATCTGAGAGCGTGCTCCGTACTGTTTGAGCGATTGGCGTACCAACATCACGAACAAAGGTCGATGTTGGTTCAACGAGACTACCGAGGGTTAGTGGACAGTTAGCATATTGATTAATTTGTGCTCCTAAGTTATGGTTAATGGCACTCGCACCCAGCAATTTTTGAAGCTCGGGGTGATCGACTCGCCCGTATGGTATTGAAACATTCATATTTTAAACTCAGGTATTTTTTATTTCGGGAAGATTTTAGTATTCGTAAATCTTTGAGTTTCTTTATCAATTATAAGATTAGTACCTATAGTAATTATAGATGCTACGCGGTTATACCGCGACGAAGGATGTGTCCTTCGCACCGCTGAGGGCGGTATTAACAAGATTTGTGATTATTATGATGTGTATTATGAGCACTACAAACACCACCGCACACTCGTCCATCACATCTAAAAGGTTTAATCTCTCCGAAGAATCGATCGGCGATGGATTTAAGTATTTTATGATAAGCATGCTTATCATCACTCTTGATATTATAATCCGCAGTAAGTCCAATTAAGAATTCTTTATCAGTCATCAGTGCTGCCATCTGATTCATACCAACACCATTCATAAATCTCTTAGCATTATAGATTGATTCTATTTGGAGTCCCTCTATCAAAAAGTTATATAGTACCTCGGGCTTCAATGAGTAAACTCCAATAACATCCTCACCATATACCAAAACCGGTCCAAAGATTGGTCGTTGTGCTAGATGACTTGCGAGTAAGTTGATTGTTGGAAATTCTGCTATATGAGGTAGTAAAATACTCTCTACACAGTCATTTTCACCACAATTCTCAAGAGGATTATTCTTAAGTGAATCTAGAGTAATATGTAATGATTTGATTGCTATTGAATACTCCTTCTTTTTACCAAGCGTTAATCTTGTAATTCGAGACTCTGCAAAGCATGAACCAGTACCACAAAAATAAGAAGCGTCGACCAAGTCCCTTCGATCTTTGAAACCAATAACAACAAGCTTCTTCTTAACCTTAGATTTTTGATATTCAGATACATCTTGATAGATACTATTCTTAGTCCCATTAAGTAAGTTCTCCAGTAGTTCTTGCTTTGTTGGTAATAGCTCAGCGAAAGTACCAATTATAATCGCGGTTTTATCCTTGGATTCATGATCTTGGTATCGTGCTAATCTTTCTGATAGAGGCGGACATTTGATAGTCTTTAATTGAACTAATAACCATTGTGATCTTGAGGTATCATCTTTAATATTATCTTTAATATTACCCTTTTCATCATTGATCTCAAATATGCCCCTAAAATCGTTCATAATCTCAGAATCACGGAATTGTAACCAATTATCTCTTATACGGGTATTAGCAACAAAAGATTCAATAAAGTGTACCATCACCCTTAAATCATTCTTACCCAACGGTATTAGTTGGTTACTCGATCGATGAACTTGATAAATAATTGATTGTCCTCTTGTTTTAATCATGTGATCTGATAGTAGTGTTAATATTGATATTATTGGATTTCTACTATTTTTATCATTTAATACTTTTTCATCGACTCGATCGATACCAAACAGTGCATCTTCAAACTTCATCTCCAGTTTGAGTGTTACGATGAATATTCGATGATATCCACATTTAGTAGACCATTCTAATTCTGTTTCATGGAACCAATCGTGAATGAGAATACCACTACGCGGTGCAACCGCGGAAAAGGATACATCCTTTTCACCGCTGAAGGCGGTATTTTCAAGATTGGGAGATTGATGAATTGATGTTATAGGATCGAGATAGAACTGTACTACAATTTTACTAATATCAGGAATAAGATAGTTATTTACTATAGATATGGAATGTTGCCATTTAACATGCTCTTCCAAAGTATTGTGAAATACTGCCCACTGAGGATATGAAATATCTAAAGTACTAATATCATTTGTAATCTCAATATTCCCTTTATATTTTACTACGTTAGGACTTGGGATTAATAAACATGGATTCTTTGATGATTCTACTGATTTAACATCAGTAACAATACTCGATCGCTCAAATTGAAGGAGACTCATTTGTTTATTGTTATTTGATAACAATAAATTAGTTTTATAACATCTCACAAACTTTATAATATCATCTATTAACTCTTCTTACGTAACATTAACAGACGAATAACCTCATCACATGCGAGTAGAGATGCGGTTGCAGCTAAGACCTGTTCATGACTATATTTCTTCTTACACCATTTCTGTAATTCATGTTCTTGAAATTTAGATTTACCGAAGAGTGAAGATAAAATCATAACCATAACACCAGCGTGGAGTTTAAAATGCCCCTTAGTTGCTTCAGTATATTTAGCAATATAAATTAATAATCCAGCTAATCCATGTTTACCACGTTTAATCTTATATTCTCGACATAGTGGTTTCAACCAATCAGTAAACTTACTCACAGTCTTTTCAGATAATCCATGTTTACAATCCGGTGCATCACGCTTCGGCACTTTAAATTCAATCTTGAAGAAGTCTTTTAGTAACTTATCACAATCAGGACGTTCTTTGTAGTTATCAGCCGTTAATGCAATAATAGCTTCAGAAAACTTACGGTTCTTAATCTTCTCTCCACAATATTCAATGACCTCATCATGAGTTAATTTGTCCATAACTTTAATATTACCAAAGAGTTCTAACATTACGATACCCAAAGAGTATAAATCATGAGAATGATGCTGCATCATCTTTTCATCGCGATAAACTTGAGTGGTTCGTCGTACTTTAGAATATGGTGCTAATGACACAAACCCAAGATCACCGATGTACGCTGATGGTTCTCCATTTTTAGATATTTTGACTAAGATGTTACCTGGTTTAATATCACCGTGAACGAGATCACGACTATGAATCTCACATAATCCCCATAAGATATCATGAAAGACCGACATCTTCTTAGCATGATCCGGATTACTCTCAAAGAACTTCCTCAAGTTCATATCATACTGATCCATCTTTAATTCGAGAGTCTTATGATTAGCTTCATGGACTACAACAATATTTTTAGCGCCAACATTCCGTAAGTAGCTACCCGCGGAAAACTCTTGTATTAAATGGTCCGCTTTCTCGAACTTCTTATAAGCATAACCATCCCTGGCTACTACTGACCCGTAGGCGCCCTTACCTAGAACTAAATTCTTCATTTTAGTGAATGACGAAATTATTTTATGAATTTTACCATCAAGATCGTTTCCATGGAAGCTTCGCTTTATGACTTAAGTAAAATTGAATTTGGGTTTAGTTGTTCGAGATTAGAAATGCCGAATAATAAGCGTCGACGAAGGGATAACGATTTATATGATAGTTTTGTATTTATAGGTCGTAGTCATCATGAAGACGATACTTGGGGAGAACGATTGTTTAGTCTCTCAATCGGAATCTTAATAGGGATCATAATGATGAGGTAGAGATTGTATATCTAATGATATACAATTCACGTTTTTAAATTGACAGTTCATCATACGCAATGAACTTGGTGGGCTTATTGAGAATAGTTGATACATCGAGTACCTTTCTTACTTCTTTGGTAGTACTTAAATCCAAAGCTTTCAAAACTTCACGTTTGATCAATATCTTATCCGTATAAGATAGTCCCTTAACTAGATTTGAAAGAACCACAACAGGATCCTTCGGTGGGAGTGGAAATTCTGTGAGTTGTTCGAAATAAGGATGAACATGATTCTTTGGGTTTCTAAGATATACTTCGAGATCATCTACTAAACCAATATATCCATCAGCTTTCGTTTCATCGACAGCTTTCATCATATCAGGGTACATCATATCAAAAGGACACTTACGCAAATCGACAAGTCGCAATTGTCCCTTCGTAGTATACTTCAGGAAGACATTCTTAAATGGTATGCCACCGTAATTAGCATATTGATTGATCGTGAACCACTTAGGATGATCGAGATCTTGTGAGAATTCACCCACTTTCATTGTTCGATACCACGGTTTATTATCCATATCTGTGAGTTCCTCAATGTTGGTATCATGATCGATGTATGGAGTCGTGTGGTATAGATAAGGAATATCACAAGTAATAACCTTATATTCAGATTTTTTCTCCTTGTAATCCTTTTGATCGGTCATTATAGAGCGACGTTGTTGTGGTGAGCGAAAAAGGCGGTTTTGAATGACGAATCGAAAATTATAATCATTTTTAATTCTCAATCATAATCTTAATACTTATATCCATGGAATTATATAGTATATCAAACATTCAAAAATGATAATTTTATTATTGAACGGACAATAATAAAATGTCCTCTCCTATTGGACCTCGTGCCACTCATTCGAACAGTAATGGTAATAATAGCGGTGCATCGTGTGACGCGATTTGTCTCGGAACAATATTTGGTGTTTTTGGATTAGTGATATTAATAGCAATACTATCTTGTTGTTATTTTAAATTTAGGAACGCAAATAATCGTCGATGTCCAGAATATTGTTGTATTCGGTATCGTCCTCGAGTAGAACCAGTATTAGAAATGGTTGTTGTTAATGATCAACCTCGAGATGAGAAAAATGATGAGAAGAATGTGGCAGGTTATAACCCTGATATACCATTGAATGTAGTATCGTATAATAATCAATCAATAAATACTTTAGGAAGTGCGATTGAAAAATATCGACCAAATAATGATTTATATAAATATTACTATTCAATATTAGATTTGTGTGTAATACCTCCATTATCTAATATTGTAATGGATTATTTAGGATGTATATTATGTTCAGATAAACAATTCTGTAAATACGTGAAAGATAAGTTTGTTGATTATATTGAATGCGATACAGAATCAAGTGGTAAATTCCAACAGATATTATATATGAGAATGGTGTCTCCGATAGATGGAAAGAATAGAGGTGAAGATTATATGCGATTGAGTAAACAATTCTATAAATCTTTTCTTTACTATGTATTAGTTGGTGAGAAGAGTAAGGTTATGAATCATTCTGATTGTATTAGTGTCACGGATCATGAGTTAAGATATGATTTATATAAGGATAAATCAAAAGATAGTAAGTTATTACATTCTCAATTCACAGGTAACTGTCAGTATTGTGGCCTAAAACTCAGTCATCATATTAATAATCGTGAAGTTCCCTATGAAGATGAATGGGGTCCTTATATAAAAGATACCGGATTAGTACGGAGTTTTTATTATCGAAGGATTAGGTGTCCTCTTCATCGCTGTGTCAATTGTAATCAACGATTTATTAAGATTGAAGAGTTTCAGGATTCGTGTACCTTATGTAATGTAAAGAGAAAGAATCGACCGATGTATTCCAGTATATGGTATCATCGTCCGTTCAATATTTATAAAGATCCAATTGTTAAATCCGTTGTGCCGGTTCATTCTAGCCGTGTCGAAATGCGAAGTGGTAAAGGAGGAACGAGCCCTTATACTATAACATATGTTGATCAAGATAAGACTTCAGAAGTTATTAGTAAATGGATATCTGATACATATTTTAATTGTGAGAACTGTGGATCAGATTATTCAGTACTTGATACTAAAGATCTCTTAATACTCCCACCTAATATTGACACTAAACGATGTGGTTTCTGTATTGATTCCTAAATGGTTTATTCATCTGACATCAGATGAATAAAATTCAAAAAAAATCCCCGGCACCAAAAACAGCAAAGATGTCAGCAGCACTTTCAGTTCCCGCATTGACTGCGAGTATAGTATCACCACAAACCGATACCAAACATGTACAACCTACCGTCGTTGATCAAAAGGCGACACTGGGAGCATCAATACTAAAACCGCTATCAGACCAAAATTATTCTAATTATCAAGAGGCACAAAATAACTCTCCAACTAGTAAAGCAATTCTAGTTGATAAGATAATAATAATGCTAATTGATCCAGATACATATTTTATTGAATTATCTTATCAAATATTTCCAATCGGTATGGATCGTGGTTATATGAAAATTATTAAGGATGAAAGATATAACCGTGATCCTAACGAAGTTACTATTTACATAGGATTTACTGATCCAAAAACGCAATTTAACAATATCACTTCAAAATTCGTTGCACAGATGGCAGGTGCACAATCTTTATTTCGTGAAGTCTTATTAAAATATCCGATCGACTCGATAAGTATTGCGTCTAAAGCTGGTAAGAATATCACATTTCGACCTCCTGGTGAATTTAATCCTGAAGAGATTAAAAAGATGAAATCTGAAGGTTTATCAGAAGATCAGATTCTTGATTTGGAAGCACTAAGATATAATGATATTGAAGAAGATAAACTACGTAAGTTTGGTATTATATCAACAGGTAATATGCAACCTAACAATCCAAAGACAACTTTTGGAGGTACTCATCCTGTGTAAAATACCCAATAATCTTCAACTTAATTTATATAACAATTGTTATATAAACTATCATTATATTAGAGTATCGAGTATCTTTAATTCTTCTCTTACATTCTCAAACTTATTGTAGGAAGACAACATCTTCCTAACATCCTCCAACTTACTAACGATATTATTGTCCATATATTTAAGAATTATTCTCATAACATCTTTACCAAATATAAACTTAATAAAATTAAGATAATCAAGTTGGTAATAGTATAAGTCTCGTGGTATAACTTCATTACCCTTCATAGTTGGATGATACTCTAGATAATGATCAATCTTAATCTCTTTTTCATTGATAATCATTGATATTCCCGTTTCCGATAAATCATATACCTTTGCTTCCTTTGGATCTAACTCATAAATTACACTTTCTTCAAAGGCATATTTATTCGATAAATCCTTCACAAAATTTTGTGGATTAAGTGGTTCTATTATAATCATGTCTCGATATCTGAATTGGGTGTATTGAAACAATTCATACTCATTACCACGTTTTATAAAATAATGAATATAAACACAATCATGATCAATAACAGCAAATTGTTTAGTATTTCCATAAAACATTGTCACATTAGATACTCTTCCATCCGTATATTTGACATTACAGAACAAGTCAAGTTTTCCTTGTTGATTGATATCACCATAGAAATTATACTCTACTAGAGTACCATATTGATAAGTTTTTTCTTCTTTTATTAAAGAGTCTCCATCATAATAATATTCTTCTTCCTCCCCGTTATGATCTCTAGTCACAATTCCATCCCAAGATACAATTCCATGAAGAGCGTACCATTTGGTCTGCGGTACACTAATATAATTAACGAGGTATTGTTTTTCGAAAAAGTGATTATAGATATCTCTGTATATTCCTGGTGCTGATAAATCGGATCTTAATTCTGGGATACTTGGTTTAAATATACCTACATGATCAACAAGATCAACATATTTCCCGTTATTTATAATTAGTTCCTTATTAATATGACGATGTTGATCTCTATCATAATTATTAACAAGAGTCTTAAATGTATCATTAGACCAAAATTTATTCATTGTCTTTATTAATGAATATGTAGGAGTTCTAACTGGTCTATTTAAGTACAGATATTTAAAGTCACCGTTAGATAACCCAAACTTACACCCTTCAAACCATTTCTTCCCATCTTTATCCTTAGAGGTTATTTCATCAAAAGTGACATAAGCATCTTTCAGTAAAGGATATTTATCCATATTAACTTCCTCATTCGATATATCAACCATTTTATCACAATTTTTAATGAAATACTTATTTTTTTTACGTAAATTTATATGACGATTGTCATATAAATTTCTACTATATTTTTTAATATAGTTTTATAATTAAGCCACCGATTCACGAACAACGCACTTATCACAGTTAGCCTTTGATAACTTACAGTTGATACAGACCCTATTTATTCCTTTCGGTGCTTTGTTACGCTTAAGATTAGCGAGAGTACCTTTAACCTCAGGTTTGTTCTCACTCTTCACTTTCTCAATCACTTCACTCTTGACATCAACTTTAACATCACTCTTGGTATCATTCTTAACATCACTCGTAGTAGAATGTTTACTATCGACTTCATCCTTCACCGGCACAACCGCTGGAGTTTTGACTGGGTTAGGGGCCATGAAGAACGTATCAGGTAAATCGAGATCATAAGGATACATCGCGAGTGCAACATTAGCAGCTTGACATCCAGCGAAACCATCAGTTGAGACGCGATAAGTAATTTTAACCTTATCACCCGGGATCTTACGCCACGTTATATCAGCGGGAGTAATCTGATTGGGAATGTTACCGATCGGACAACCATCAATATCAGTAATCAGAATCGTAGCTCCACTATCAAAAAGTGGGGTAAATAATTGGCCTAATGGTGTCGTTGCCACCAATGCAGTCACGACGATGCCCTGTGTCTTCTTATATCCCGGAACCTCATTAACATAACTGATTGGGGAGTAGATCGTCCAAGCGATTCCCAAAAATCCTTTAACATATAAGTAATAGTTACCAACCGGATCGACGACGAGTTGCAGATGTTTCGCAAATTCACCAAGCTTCTCACCCTTTACCAGGTTATTACCACCAGCACGCAAAGCTTTAAGAATTGGTTCCATAAAGTACTCTGAAGTACCACCAACCGGAGTATTACTAAATGAACCGAAATTCTGATTGAGAATACCAATAATATCACCGAACTCATCGATAATTGGAGCTCCAACGTTAGTTCCGATATAAGCGGGGAAATCGACGACTATCAATTCAACCGGTGGTGATCCCTGAATTTTACTGAATTGACGATTATTAGTTACGATACCACTACGGATACTCTGCGTATCATCACCAACATCATTAGCGATTGTAAAAGCCGGACGACCAACAGCATAATCACGACTACGACCGAAGCGGAAGTGATTTGTATTACGTAACTTTGGTAATCCTGGGTTGGCAATATCACTAATATGTAAGAGTGCGACGTTCGCAGCTCCATCGATACCAATTAAGTCAGCTTCGTAAACTAAGTTATTATTTTTCTCACCATTAACATCGACAACGTGTGCGAAGATCTTATTGACTCGTACAATTGAAGGTCCTGGCGGGTCAGGAGGAGCTGGTGTGCGTGGACCAATGAACTGTGTGTATAATACCAACTGAGCACTAGTAACGATATAATTATTTCCGATAAAGAAGCCAGTACCAATCGCAGTCTGTTGCGGATTAGTGGATCCAGGTAGAATGAATGTCGTTAATGTTTGAAGTGCAACCACTGCACTACGTTTAGTGTAGAAGATCTCAGTCGCCGTGAGTTTCTTCTCTTTTGAGGATAGATACTTCTCATACTCCCTCGGAAACTTAGATTGGTTATCGCTTGAAGAGCTTGAAGAGCTTGAAGAGCTATCACTTGATGAAGTACTTGAGCTTGACGAAGACGACTTCGAGTCTTTCGTTGTATCAGTACTTGATTCCGACATCTTTTTAATTGATCTAAAGAAAAATTTATAGCGTTTTTTCGTGAATTTTCACACTTTTAAATTTGCGAGATTATTTGATTGAGTTGATAAAAATACTTGCTATTTAATATTAGATTTTGTAAAAGAGATTACTAATAATGGAAGAACAAGATCCGACAATAGAAGAAATACGTGCTTTACATCAAGAAGCATTAAAAGCAACTAAAATATCACAACAAACTATTGAACTCAAGACGATACCTAATCCGAATGCTAAAACAATGAAGGTGGAGCGTTATAATCAACGTGCCCGACAAGTAGTAACAGAAGAGAAGGAAATTGATCCATTATTATTTGTGGGGTATGATTACAGAATCGATGAGGTCGTTGATCAAGTAAGTACTCTAAAAATATCTCAACCCATTATCCTTGGTATCAGAACCTATGATTTTCTAGAGAAAGCATGTAATTTACAAGCTTACCAGTTTGATGTACCAATCATACCAGAATATATTCATGTACCTGCTCCGCCAGAGATCAGATCAGACATCCGCTCTGGAGTTTATATGTCTAACATCGAAGGAGAATCAACGACTTATGGAACTTATGTATCACTTGGTACCCGTCAAGTTTATAAACATGGTTTATTTCATAGGTTCTCATATGGAGCTGATGATAATATTATTACTTATGGTCAATTTACTTATGATTTCGGTATTCTAAGACAAGTTGTGTCATACATTATTGGTGAGAATAATGTTGAATGGTCATATAGTATTATTCTTGATGGATATGGGTATATTAAGCGAATTAGATCCCAGTTTATTGAAATTGATATCGGTCCAAAGATTTCTTATATCGCCGCATATTTCGGAAGTGTTGATATTATTGATTCTCACATAAAACAATCTGAATCGATAGCGGAATTGTTTACATTTTATACTAATGAACCACTTAGATTATCTGATGTTGTATCAACAGAAAAGTATAATCCAAGATATAACACTTCTTTACCAATGATAGACGGAATCGCTTATTTGAGTAGTGAAAGTGATAAATTAATATATACATTTGGTGGTGCTCGTGTGGATCGTAAATTCTTTTACGATTCTATTGAGGAAGATCTTGATCATTTATCGAAAGATATAACAGGGACCTTTAAAAATATTGGATATTATATACCTATTAAGGGTATACAAAACATAATTATTGATTATGTTATTGAACCTATCAATCCAACTCTCAAAACTAACCTCATCAAAAGTGAAGCGGTATTTCATAATGATAGGAATCCTGAATCAGTCAAGAATGATCTAGATATAATTAGAAGAGTACTAAAGAAGTGGCCGGCAGGATGGTAGTTTATAAATCTTTAATAAAACTAATTATAGTTTTATTAAATAGTTGAAGAAAGTTCTCGATTTGATACTCATCATTAATGACTCAGCGACCAACGCCACCCAATGTGGATCAGCAAACATCATCGAGCTCAGTAACCAACACTCCCCAAAATCCAAAAGTGTCTGCGAAACCTCCAAATACAGGTTTTGCTACTCCGGCTCATGCTGCTGAAGTAGCAATTGCCGCCTCCCGTAATCCAGTAATTGCTACTTCAGCATCAAAGACTCAATTACCAATTTACCCAATGTCAACCGTGACTCAACCAATATCACCACCACTACCAGTATCAACAGCACATATTGGTCCACTTCCCAGTCCAAAGACAGTAACCATAACATTTGTTCCCGATTTTAACCAAACTGAATTAAGAAGTCCACTTCGACCAACTTCTTTCCGGGTTTTATTGGGTCCAGAGGGTACTACGCCAGAAACAGCTAAATGGTCTTTTGAGTTTAATATGTATGCAATGGATCCAATCACCGGTCCAAGTAAAAAGCCCGATGAGAAACCGATACCAAAAGATGCTCGTGCACTCTTATGGTTTGGAGGTAAACCATATGCCACATATAGTCACTGCGTTGTTCCTAAAGGATGTAAATTATCAATGATGGATGAACTTAAGACTACGAGTATTACCATTCGCCCACACCATGAAACAAAAATTCCCGATTCATTAATTTATGTTCGTCGTAGACCTGGTGCTTCTAAATCTCATGCTATTGGTTACATCAAGGTGGTGCAAGGATATCACTATTATCTCAACATTACTTTTGCGGCTGGGTCTAATATAGCACAATTAGTTGGATCACAAGGGTGGCGTCCAATAGTATATCTAACAACAAAAAGGCCAGGACGAGAGGAAACAGATTATATAACAGGTGTACGAGAATTTACTAATCTTGTTACTAATTGGGCTCAGGGAGTAGAAGTTAACCCTAGCGATCAAGAAATTAAAGAAGCACTTGATGCACTCGTCCAAGATGTCACTGATGAAGAAATAACTAAACTACTTAAACATAATACCACCCTCAGCAGTGTGAATACACCACAATTCCCTCCAGGAATTCATCAACCAGTAAATCATACACCTCAAAATATGGTTACTACTCAGCCTTTTCCTACTATAAATCAGCAACGAGATCTCGTTTTTGGTCCTGCTCTTAATCCTATTAGTCAAGGGCTTGTATCGAACGCTGCCACTCAAAATAACAATGTTCAACATATGATGATATCCTCAAACCCTCAAAGTACTCCTCCAGAAAGTAAGAATAACTCGGCGGGCACGACTGTACCGGCACGAATTAGTTCACTTGAATCCCAAAATCCTCCAGATCTAGAATGGGCATTGAGGAATAAGGATCCACAAACAATTAAGTTACCACCATTAGATATTTTGGGATTCAAGCGAATTAATTCGCACCGGCATAGCCATGCTCGCCGAGCCACTTTGGGGATTGAACTTCCATTCTCGTTAGATCCCGTTGTCGAGAATTTTATTGATCCTGTGGAAACACCATTCGTACTACTATTACAGATGCTTGAAGGAACAATGAGAAAGATCTCATTAGAACCGACTAATCCCGGGAATACGACAGCGAAACATTTCCTTTCTTTTCTCTCAGCTATCAATCAATTGATGGGGTGGCAACACGTTCAACGTTTCATAGATAACCCGAAACTCTATCAGGAGAATTCAGTGGCATCTCTTCGAGGAGTTGAAAAGTCTCAAGATAGTTTATCTAACAACGCCTTCCAACCCAGCTCGGCTACTAACACCACTCAAGAGCTCTCATCAATCACGCGAGGATCAATGGATGCGTTACAAGTGAAAGCACAAACTTTATTATCATCAATTATTAAGCGTATTCAATGGTTTAGTGGATTGCAAAATAAACAACATCCTACCTTCAAAGATAGATTGAAGGATAATACCGTTATGATCAGTTCGGTGGTACTATACATTCGTCTTATCGCCGCCGATCACGATTGGAAGAGTGATGTTGATGCGTTTATGAAAGAATCTGAAAGTAAAATTATTGATATGCTTACAACTCACACAGCAACATTCCAAGCTTTTCGTGATCTACAAAGGAAGGGGTTGAATGGCCTCATTCACCAGAACTTCGTCGTGTAATAGAAAATACCGGGTTTAGATTTCGACCAATGCTGATTAAACGTGATCGATGTGTCTGTGATATATGTGGTGTTGAAGTGAATGGTTGGCGACCATGGCATAATCCCTGGGGATTCCATAATTATGATCGACATCCGAATACATTTCGTCCACAATCTCTCGTATCAATCAATACTTCGATTGATTCTAAACGGGACACCATTGATTTGACTGATGATGCAAAAGCTTCATCTTCATCTTTACAACAATCTTATCCTACACCTTCTCCGATGTTGTTACAACCTTCTCAGAATTTGTTACAACCTCTCCTTCAGTCTTTATCACAACCTTATCTCCAGTCTTCTCATCATCCCTTATTACAACCCTCTCAAGTATTATTACATCAAAATACCTCAGGGAATACCACTATTGTGGATCCAATGATAACTGATGAAAAACATAATAAAGTTGGTGGTAGTGGAAGTATGGGAGTCACAAGAACTTAGAATTAATAATATTAATACTTTTGGGTATTAATATCTTAAAAGATTAGGAATGTTTTATGGTCATTGGTGTATCCAGCACAGACAGTAATCCCTTAATATTGAGTTCTTCCTCGGTTTGATTCAGGTCCTGCTCAAATATTCTAATTGCGTACTCAAGACCACGTTTATCATGTCTAAGAAGAGGATCTATGGATGTTACAATGATGTCTTTGCCTTTAAATGAAATAAGAAAGTTACTAGTATGAGTATCTAATAATTGATATCCAGTTTTATCTACATCTGTTAGAATAGTAACAACTTGTTTAATGATTGAATCTTTATAAGACAGGTATATCATAGGCTTTGTTTTCATAAGTTGGAATAAAGTTGACTCTCCTTTGGGCATAATAATGATAATTGCGTTACGCTTCTCACCATTTAAAACATTCACGTTATTTATATTGACTGTAAGATTTCCTTGTATATACAAGATATCGAGATATTTAATTAACCCCTTTACATACGGTGATACTTCAAAATACTCCCAAAACGCTTTTAAAACCGTATCTTTACGATAGTAGGTCACGCGTGGTCCACGCTCATCATTTGCAGCTAATAAGATGACCTTAGCAACAATCGGTACCTTTATCTCATTAGTTAAATCTTGAACATCAAATACCACTCCTTCTTCTCCATGAGCGATATATTTACCAAACTGATATTTATCAGTTGGAATAATTAGGGTCTTTGTTGCCATTTCACTTTTAAAATCTGGCATTCGATGGTAGTCATTCCACGTGACCGTACTTTGATTGAAGGAGGAAAATATACCAAAAATATCATATGATACCGATTTAGAGAGGTATAGATTTCCATCTTCGAAGAAACATCTAACCCTTCTTGCGATTCCCCATTCACATATAAGGATCATATAATAATCTTCTTTACGATACATTACAATACCATGGAATTGATGCCTAGTGTTAATTGTACCAATCAAATACTCAGTACCGTTAGTGAATAGAAAATTACCGGCTTGAATTGACGGAAAAGTTATTATCGGAAGTGGCACTTTCACGGTGAGTGAGTCTTCATCGAGAAATTTTCTGTTAAAGAGTGTAATCTCTGCTTTTTGTTTTTCATCTACTAAGAGAGGATTTTGGAGTAGTAAGACTCTAACATCACCAATATCTGTATAAGTGTAACCAACAAAATCATGATCTTTGAATAGAGGGGTAATCGATGGTAACCTCTTAACTCTTTGATATTTATTTATTGTTTGATCATCGATAATATCAGGTATTTTATTTTGGTATAGTACCCCAAAAACTTCCTTATTGGTCTTTGTATCAGACATTTATTCTTTACAAAAACAAACTTATCTTTATTTTTGTAAATAAAGATAAAGTACCTCAGTATATTAATACTCTCAAGTATTAATATTTAATATCCTTTAATAGTATCTTTTAGAATGGTTGTTGGAACTGATTAACTGGTGTGGCTACGATGGCTGGAATAGATGCGTAGTTATCGATTGTCTCGTAAGGATAATCATATGCTGGAGGATATGCTGCCAATGCAACGATAGCCTTATTAATACTGGCATAGATATCAGAAGCTTTACGGTAAACGATCTCAGCGATGCTTCCTGAAGTCAGTGCCCAAGTTACCGTTGCTGGAGTAACCTGATGAATACCACCACCGATTGCTTTACCATTGATATGAGTAATAATATCTCCGGGGAATAAGATGCCCAGGAATGGACTATTAACCGCTCCAACAAAAGCTGGGTGTGTTCCGGATGCTGGAGAACCACTTGCTCCCGGTAGATTAATGTAACTTCCAGGTGATCCTGTACTACCAGTATATCCAGCGATACCGAGAATCTCGACACCGATTACCTGTTTCTGAGCGGGAAGAGTACTCAATAGTCCAGTAGTTGTATCGATACGAACTGATTCCAGTCCAGTGACAGGATCAATCGTTGTACCGAGAGTACGAGCAGTAACAGCACGCCAAGCCAATCCAGCATAAGCCTTGACGTAGGAGAGATATGAGCCATTAGCATCGACGATGGTAGTCAGATGATTAGCATATTTCTTAGGACACATAAAGGCAGTTAATGCTCGACGGAGGAAGAATTCAGTTGGACCAGCGACCATTCCTTGCTCGAAGTTAAGTGTCTGTATTCCAACCAGTTCACCACAGTCATTAATCAACGGCATTCCAACTTTACGGAATTCAACGGGGAGTTGGACGAGTAATAACTCCTGCTGAGCCATACCAACATAATCGAGAGTTTTATTATTGCTAACTACTCCCTCAATGAATCCTGGTTCAGCTGGCATTGGTTGACTAAAAATAGGAAGAATTTGACTTGTTGCATCACGAGTATAATCACCGAAGGAGTAAATCTTCTCACCAGGAGTAAGATCACGAGACTTACCCCAACGTAGACGAGGATGAGACTTATGAATAACCGGATTATTGACATTGTAAGGATCTTTCGGATTGATACGAAGGAAAGCGATATCACCAGCACCATCAACGCCAATTAAATCGGCCTTATACGTGTAAGATACCGGTTTGTTATTAACGTTATTAACTTGAACTAAGATTCGTGATACACTTGTAATCACATTGGGCGTGATTCCGGTCGGCGCCGGTTGAGAGGATGAAACGTAGGGGTACCGGTTATTATTTGCGAGTTGCTCCGGCGGGATTAACACCAAACTCGACGGACAAACGATATGATGATCACGTACAAAGACACCATTACCAACGAGGAATATCGAGGAGTATCTTCCAGCTGGGGGAATAGTGGGAGCAGCTGTTGGAGTCAGAAGGATTTCTGATGTGATAGAGACCACAGCAGCATTATATTTCTTATAGATCTCAACTGCCGTCGGACGCTTACCATCACACTTCTTTGATGATTTAGAGGACGACGAGGAGCTATCACAGGTCGATGATGACGAGCTGTCAGTAGTGCATTCCGAAGAACTTGTTGATGAGGATGAGCTATCACTGCTACAGCTCGAACTCGAAGAACTCGACTTTTTACATGATTCACAAGTACAGCTTGAAGTAGAACTACTGGTACACTTTGAACTACTGGAGGAGCTCGAGGAGGAGGAGCTCCCCGAACTGGTGCTCTTCTTCGAGTCCTTAATAGTGTCAAAAGCTGAACCGAGAGTAATCGTGAATTGTTCCGACATTTTAATATCGCAAAGAGAAAAATTTCATAAATTTTCGTGCTTTAAACCCTTTCTTCTTTTTTAGATTTTTGGGAAAAACGACTTAGGATCTGAGTACCCAATAGTAAAGAAAAGCATTTTAACCTTGATTTCTTAAAACGATCATAATCTCTATTAAGACATCACTATCTTAATCCTAATCTCAAAGTCACTATACTATAATAAGACTCACCATTGTTGAAATGTCAACGCCCCTAAAAGTTCGTGGTTATGTTGTTCGTATTCATGACCCGGTGAACTTTGACATTGATATTGATCTTACTGACTTTCAACGTAGGAAGATAACAGATAAGAAAGTTATCTCCTATAGTTATAAGTTCTATGATACACCCGCTTATTCAACGTTAAATATAAATACTACCTTTATCACGACAGAGTCACGTGATAAAGATTTATCTGAATCAAAGATATATAGTAAAGGAGTTAGTCCCAAAAATAAGAACGGAACCGCTGCTACCACATCTAGCGGCTCATCATCTTCAGCGGCACCTCAATTCGCGGCACCGCTGAAGGTAGTATTATCAAAAACGCCAATAAAATCTCTAACATCGAAAACGACCACATCATCTACAAAAGATGTATCGTTAGATTCGAATCCTCTCGATACCGCCTTCAGCGGTTCAAAGGATATGTCCTTTGATATAGCACAGCTGCGATTATTAAATCGACCAAGCCAAAACTTGAAACCTAATAAGCCGGTTGAATTACCACAGATTATTACTCGTTCTTGTTATCGTTGTCGTTTGAAAGGTATCTCAGCACCATTATCTGAAGATAGGAATAATGATAAAAGTATTGGTAAAGTATATCGACTGGTATATCGTGAGATAAAACAGCAAATCGACCTTCAAGGAGGATGGGTTGATATTGAGATTGGACCAGTTGATAAATATCAACGTCTACTGGTCTCGCTCTATGATCCAATATCACACAAAGATCTCTCAAGTATTCACTTATCACATAAACCAGTATTTTATGATTATGTTATTGGACAGGGTAGGTAGCTCAGCTACGTATCATCTTTGACGGCGCAAAAGAATATCTTATATACAATATAAGATATCACTTCTTCAATAACCCCGAAACAGTAAAATGAAAGAATCCGCTATCCGTTTCTGGTGATGTTTTAGTTAACAGGTTTAATGTATCACTTTCTACAACAGGTTTCCATCCTAATGATACTATACTCTCTTTTCCCAATCTAATGGAAATATTACAAAAATAATGTAATTGAAACCTACCATTATTACTTGATATCAAAGCTCCTTTCTTAATCGGTTTATTATTAACAAGGATCTTAAAATCTATTAAAGATGGTGTTGGGGATTTATCTTTTATCTCATCCTTGACTCCATCCTTTATCTTCTCTTTATTAGCGGATAATACACCACCAATCAGATTCACTGTTATATTAACTTCTAATTTATAAGCTGGATCACATTGATCACTCTTTGGGAACGATGATGGTATTTTAATATGTTTTCCTACTTCAGCATATTCCTTTCCAATATGAGTAAAATCGTCTTTAATTAATGTAGAAGTTTGCCATAATATCGTTAGATCTTTCGCCTTATCTTCGACTGGTGTATCATCCTTAGTTTTTGTACCCTTATGAGAGTGATGGTGATGATGCTTATTCTTCGATACTGGAGGTTTTACTACAAAGTTGTGATTATGCGGTTTAGTATCATCTACTGTTACTGGACCGTATTTACTATCCTTATTTACGACTACAGAACCAAGAGTATCCTTAGTTCCATGTTTAGTATCGACATGCGTATCTTTGTGTTTCTTACCTGTATCAACTATCTTTCGATGATGTGGTTGTTCTGCGCTCATTTTCCATCTTTATTAATGACTTTAGATTTCTCAAAAATATCAGCAGATCCAACCCAACGAAGACGATATTTAAATTTAACACTAGATTCCTCTAGTAATTTAAGGACATCATCATTCTTAAAGCTTTTAAGATCAATAACATCATTATTTACTGGGTAATATTCAATGAAGGAACGACGACATTTCAATCGTCTCGTCTCAATCCATTCAATATCATCCGAGTTATTGATAAATCCTTCAAGTGAATACATTTTAATATCAGGATTCCTAATAAGATCGATACCAGCGATTCGATCTTGTACTGCGAGATTTTGTACTAATTCTAACATTGTTATTTTACCATTATGTAATGAAGTCATATAGGTTGGCGATACTGGATCACTCTTCTCAAGATCAAAACTATTAACATATGTCAAATGTAATCCTTGACTTCTTTTCTCCTCAAGATTATTGATCACATCTTTCATGATGCTTAACGGTGAAGCATGTGTAACACCACCATCGGCATATAATTTACCTCTAATGTTTTGAGATGGTACCATTGTTGGGATACTAGCACTAGCCAGTGCTGCTTTACCAATCTCTTCCACATTCCCATTAAGATAAATCGGTTCCAAACATCCATACAATTGAGTATCAATCTTACAATCGATACACTTTACTGGGATGGTAGAAGATTTTTCATCTTTGATGGTATCAACCAAACATCCCACCCCATCTTTCTTATCACTCTTCTCTTCATAAATACACGAATCGATGTATTTCCTGTTACAGAAGAGTTGACTCTTCTTTGACGTACAATCTACTGTTCCGGTCCAGATTTCAACATGTGTGGCAGTGACTGAATTAAAGTTCTCCTTAAAGAATTCAATACCAAGTGTTGACGAGTTAAAGAAGGAATCCATAAAAAATCCAGGAATCCAACTGGGTATGAAACTAAAGAGTCCTTCAGTCCATGATGTTAGGAAGAAATCTTTACTCAAGCATTTCGCCACTCTCTTAATACCTTTTGACTGCCAACCTCCAGCGGCAGCTATATAGGCAGAGACATTACCACCACTTGAACTGAGTACTAGGTCTGGTTCATATTTTGCATCACATAATTTCGATAGGATACCAAGCTGTACTGGAAATCCACCACCAGAAATTGGAAGAATTAGGACTTTCATTTTTGGAATAGGATAAAATTCTCAGATGAATAATAATCGCTCAAGTTTTATTTTAATAAGTCAATTATCTTCCTAACATCGACACGCGGTTGTACCGCGGCAGAGGATGTATCCTCTGCGCCGCCTCTGGCGGTATCATTCAACAACTCTATTATTTCATGTAAGAAATCAATGAATTGAGGACCACTATAATAATCAATTACTATTTTTGTTAGATTGTGAGTAATACGGATATTCAAGTCTTTAATAATCATGTTAAGTTCATTATAAAAATCATCGGGTATAAGATTATAGTCAGTTTCAGTATTCCACTGGATTAATTTTCTATTTTCTACTACTGGACCGTACAAATCCCCATTATAATCATAATATCTAGCATATCCCTTTATGTGAATAATATAAGCTCCAAATAGGTCTATACCACCACGTTCCCTATTACCTATCGAATTTCCATAAGGTCTATATTCTATATTAAATGCTGCATATAAAAGATATAAAGGATATATGAAAGAAGAACTTTTAGCTCGGACAGTTCGAAAATCAAAAATACTTCCCGTATTATTACCAGATAAATAAATATTATCTGTTATATACATCCAAGCCGATCCAAGTAATCTATGTTTATCAAATGTATAATATAGATGAGTATCAGCGTTGTCATTATAACTTCTTTCCATATTAAAATAAATATCAGTTGAATATCCATAATCATCAATATTAATTAATAGTACTATCTTCTTAGTTTCTTGATACATAGTTATTATTCTTTTGATCAATCCTAGATTGTATTCAATGATATATAATAATCCTCCATGCTCCTTCCTTGTAGCAACACCATGAGCATAAAGTTTTCCATCTAATGCTCCAATATTTCGAAATGGTATCTCGAAACCTGTTTTCTTTTCGAAGTATCTTCCCTCATCACCTTTGGGTAAAATTATTGGCGCATTAGGTATACCAAAATAACATACATCTTCGATCATATTGGAGATATTATATGGTAATTGTCCCATTATAAATTTGTTTATTTCATACCCTACATAATGTAACCTACTATTCCCTATAAAAGGTTTGTTAATATAAATATATGTTACTAAACTTTTATCGTTGTTTGGTAGTGGAGATAATTTTGGAGCTTCTTCGTTATCGATTCCTAATATATCTAACTCGATTTGAAATCCAAAGAAGTTGTTACCAATTAGTATCGGTAATATATTATATCTTATTTCATTATAATCGATATCATTATCTTGATATTCTAGTGTTGTACTTAATACATCCAATTTTTCTATATACTCTTTTATTTCTTGTAGTGACCACATTTATTTCATCATTCAATAAAATAAATAAAAAGATTTTTTAGTATATCGAGATAGAGCGTCGCTTTGATATTTCGTGAATGAATCTACATCGATACCTCTAATATAAATATCTTTGATAAATATCAAATCGTCTCAAATACCATCAACAATCTCAGAAAATAACAACAGCTTACTCTCTGCATCAACGAGAATATCAATATTGAATGCACCAATCCAGAGAGGTATAATCGGTAATTCCTTATATGCAGAATAAATAGTAGTACTCTGTTTGACTTTTGGATGCTTATTGACCTCATCAACTATTTCCTTACAAATCGCTAAGAGATTACGACTCGGCCATTTATAACTTGTTTTCTCGGTTGTTTTAAGATCATGGTTCAATAGGCGTAAATACTGAAAGAATGCACCGGTGAAGAATGATCCAAATTTATCCGCTGCTGACACTTGACTATTAGAAGCTGAAGTAATTAAGAGGAACTTCTGTCGACAAGCCGTATAAGGTTCAATAAGTTTCCATTTACCGGTTCGATGAATGATGGGAGGATACTGAAGATTATCAGAATAATCGCCCTCTTTCGTAGCGTCAAAGACATGTTTTGTATTCGTAGATTTATTAATATCAGTAGTTATCTCTACCGTAAGAGCCATATCAGGAACATATTGATATGGTAAATCCATACTACTAGGATAACAACAGTCAAGAATACAAACAATATCTCCATCAGAGAAGAAGTATTTTGTTATAATCTCCCTCACTTCAGTAAAAGAAACCTGTTCGTCATTAGGTAGTAGAATTGAAGATTTACCATTTTTGTCTCCAATACCATGACCAGTATAATACACAAATAACTTTTTATCTTTACCCTTTGATAATCTGATGATCTCAGACGTGAAGACTTCAAGAAATTTCTTCCGTGTATCGACCATAATGAAGTTAGCGTTATTATTCTTATAGAAGGTTAGAGATTTTAAGTCAACTCGACCACCAACGACGACTTCATGAACACCTTCTGGTAATTTCTCCTCTTTGATATCTGTTATATATTTAGTCTCCCAATTCTGTTCTCGACAGAATTGATCAACTAAATTCATATCAATAACAGTATTAGGGAAAACAGTTGTAATATTTATCCCATCTTTTGTATCAGCCTTAATAACTTGATATTCGAACCCAATCAGAATCGCTGATGGCATTTATTTTAGATATGATATTGTTTTAGAGTGATATTTTTAAGAGATTTTAGATATGATATTTTAGTTGAAGATTTTGATTGAGATATGCTAAGATTCTTAGCATATTTTAAGGATGATAATTATAATTGATATAATAGTAAGAGTATGGGAATTAAGGACACTTCTTGTCTTATTGTATTGAACATTTTCTAACTTTGGAGGCTTGAAAAAGTCAAAAACACCAATTTTCGGGTATTTTTGTATGTTTTTGTATATAACACTATTATAATAAACGACATGCAAAAAAGCTGAAAAATACCCTTACTGAATCTCTCTCCGACCCGCGAAAAACAAAGTTTTTCGCTAAGTCAACGAGGTTTTAACTTCTCAAAAATTTCCAAAGTTCGAGGAAAGTTGAGAATTTTTGAGTGGTCTTTTGGGAATTATTATACAGTATCATCTTCAGAGATATACTATCTTCGGTAGTATCCCAATCAATAGGATACAATGAATACTTCTAATAAAATCTAATTAATACGTAACTTTTTGAAGGCTTATGACATACTAAATCAATACTTTTAATATTATGTTCTTCATTTTTGATACTTTTACATTTCTCATATATTTCACTTGTACATAATGAATGTTCTATTACATCGTTTTCAGATAATCCCAAAACTTTTTTGTTATGTTTACATAACACCATAATACCCATAGCAGTTATTTGAAGATCAAGATCTTGAAGTATCTTATTGAGATGATTTCGACTTATTTCATGTTCTCTTTTAACAGGATCACCATACCCATTGTCATATGAATCATCATGATATTTAAAAGTAAAGATCTCATCGTTGAAAGTTGCATTGTAATCTATCATGAATTTTTCCTTTTGATCAAGACAAATTTGTACTGGTCCACGACCAGAACCTTTAAAAAAGATCATATAAGGAATATTCACATCAACACAGATGAATACTCGAAACCTTTTTATACTTAATCCAATCTTCCCGGGTAATTCTAAGATATTCTTCTTTGGTGGATCTTTTGTATATTCAGTAATAATATTAATAATCTCGTTTGGAAACTGTGAGATTATGGAACCCATTTTAGTAATTTGGTCAATTGACCAAATTACTTTTGATTTTTATTCAGAATTTTGTAGTTAGATATCGTTATAACTATTATTTTTAGTGTATAATAGTTATAATTGATAAGTATAGATGAAGTATGGGAATTACTGGTAGTTCTTGTCTTATTATATCGAACTTTTTCAAACTTTCGATGTTTGAAAAAGCCAAAAACGCCAATTTTCGGGTATTTTTGTTTTTCGAGGTATATAGTGGTAGTATAATGACTCAGGAGCAAAAAAGCTGGAAACCCCCTTGCTGAATAGTAGTTCGGCTTGTCGAAAATTCTCAAAAATTCCAAAAGTTCGACCAAAGTTGAGAATTTTTGAAGAGTCTTTTCGGGAATTATACTATACTAAATATCTCAAATTATAGTATATACCATCAGAACAAAAACCTCAATAAAATTGAATTGAATTATGAAATTCAATTCAAAAACATCTTCGTTACGATGGGTGCTCTCGAAAGTAAGGTAGCATTAGCAAGAAAAAGATTATATGAGATTGGTATGAGTGCGGATACCGCTGAAGGCAGTGCATCGGAACTTTGTTCCGCCACATCCTCTGCCGCAACTATGTTGCGTGAGATGGGAAGACCTAGTAACCCCAAAAAGATTAAGATGAGTGACGATGAAATTATAAGGATGACTGGTGAGGAATTCGATAAAATATCGTATTACTCGCTACATGGTTATTATGAAGTCGAATATAAGGATCGGAAGATAAAAGCTAATTTTGATAATGGAATCTTATTAAAAGCAAAGATCATAAGTAAAGATGAAAGATGGTGTAAGAGTGGTTTTATAACATCATTTGTATATAATAGTTCAATGCGGGTTTATAAGGAGATGACTTTCAAACAACCACCATCCTGTAAATTCATTTACGTTTACGATAATGATCGATTGATGTGCATGGTTGATTATCATCAAAGAAAAATTGTGAAGGGTAAATTGAGGGGTGGTATCATCCCCTTCAATGTTAAAAAATTAGGTTATAGTAGTAATAAGGAACCTCTTATTATCGATGGTACTATTCAAAGATATGATAGAGAAGATGGTAGTTTTTATAGTTGTACCGTAATAAAAGATGGTGAATCTAACGGGAAAAGTGTAGGTTATTTTTCAGATACATTATATATTAATCATCGTAGCAACGGTATGCTTCATGGAAATCAAAAATCATACCGTATTACTAAGCAATACCTTGATCCAAAATTTACTCAGAGTTTCTTATCTTTCACAGACGAAGTGAAGCTTATCGAATCTGGAATTATTCCAGATACTTATGATATCTTACATCCGGAACCTTATATAGATCATGATAAATGGGTCAGTGAAAATTATTATATAAATGGAGTCCAACATGGTGTATCATATAACCGTGGCCCCTTAAATCATACAATCACCTCATACCATTTTAATGGAGAACGTTATGACAGTTGTAATAGCTTCTATGGATCACATAGTAATTTTGTTACTGGACCCGTGATCTACGATAAACACGGAATTGATACGTTCAAGTTACTATTCATTGGTGAAATAACCATCATTAAGAATGAGGTAAATAGGGTATTTAGGAGTGTTAAACCAGCAAATATCACAAAGATTATCTTAGAGTATCTCATACCAGGGCAAAGAGAGATTTATGATATGTTTGCTGAATATCTATAGTTATTTAGATAATATATTATTACATAGTATAAAATATTTAATTATAGTAATCACTATAATTAATCAGATGATCTTTGATATCGAGGATCAAAACTTAATGTTGAAACCGATATAGTTTATACGCACTCCACCTATTAAAACAAATGAATCATAATCATCAATTCGTTTACTAAATATTCTTTTTTCTCTAATAATATTCCGTGCATTATGAAATGTGTTACAACATAATTCATGTTCCTCTTCATCCTCTTTAGTAAGTGTAAACATATCCGATGATCGATAACATTTGATATGTAAACATATCATTGAAAGATGTATATTGGTGATATTTACACTTAAATCAGTGATTATCTTATTAAGATAATCATCAGATATACAAAAAGATTCATCTCTATAACTTAATAATAAAGACGGGTATTCAATCTTTATTTCATCATAATCTTCGAGACAAAGTAGTTTATCGAGAGATTTAGAGAAAATTGGATAGGGAATTGTTGTTTTAACAGTAGCAACTCTGTTGCCGCAAAGGATGTATCCTTTGCACCGCTGAAGGCGGTATGGTATATTGATCTATCAATCCGTTTAATTCATCCAGTAATTTTATTATTGTAGCAGCACTAGATTTCTCAGTAGTATATTCAATAACGATATCTACTATTTCATTTGGAAACTGTGAGATTATAGAGCCCATCACGCCACTTTAATTTAATTATCAATAACTAAATTAAACAGTTTTTATATTAAGAGTACTATTTCTTGATTGTGATTTTTATACCACTCATCTTCGAGTTATTACTCATCACATTACTATTTGTAGTATCATTTTTCATATTAATTTTAATAGTCTTCTTTTCTATTTCTCCCTTATTACCCACAGTATCACCCTTATCATCTTTGGTATCCTTATTCTCCTTGGCTCGCGACAACGCTCCCAAAATGTTATCATTAGATACAACATTGAGTTTTATATTAGAAGATTGAGTTGTAGATTGAGTTGTAGATTCAATCTTAATATCACCAAATAACTCCTTGTATAGTCCAATCAATCCTGCACTATCACAAGCATCTTGAAATACTTTACCGAATGATGTTTTGTCCACTCTGATAACTTTAGTTATTGATTCATCGAATTGTGCATCTGATAGATCTTTATAATGTACTTTAACACCATTCCTAATCCACTCTTTAACACGTGGATTCTTCGATACTATCTTATTTTGAGAAGGTGTACCGGTAATAATAACTCGGATTGAATCTTCTGTATCTGGAGTATATTCATTGATTTTATCGTGTGGTATCTCAATAGTAATCTTCTTAGGTAGTTTGAGATTAATACGTTGTTCAGTGAAACCAAGCTTATTAGAGGAGGGATACAAAAGTTGTCTTTTGTTATCAAAAGTAATCAAAGAGATAGTTTTCTTCGATGATTCAGCAAAAGTATACTGAGCTGGTGTCCCGACGTATAATATCCGCTCATTGAGTAATTCATGATCATGAATATGTCCCGATATCACTGGTGGATATTTCTCATCCCAAATATCTCCAATTGCTGATGTTGCTATACCCATTTTAACACCTTTAAACTCTTGATGACAAAAGACAGCTTTAGTATCCTTCCAATCATCTTGGAAGGTAATAGATCCTGATTCGAGATTTAATATAACTACCAAAGACTTAGTCTTATTCTTGATTATT
>Ga0207075_1031_pt1 | contig 36270 bp, 39 predicted proteins | sample Alteio_BWMinHeat_64_FD_153587 | JGI IMG/M metagenome (GOLD analysis project Ga0207075, IMG submission 153587) | Enriched cells from forest soil in Barre Woods Harvard Forest LTER site, Petersham, Massachusetts, United States -... | ecosystem: Environmental > Terrestrial > Soil > Temperate forest >... | reverse complement strand
GCAGACTCGCTCTACCCGGGGCTATCAAATGGCACCCCTGCTGGGGTGCTAAAAATGCTAATATTGCATAGTTTTATTAATAGATTGCATCATGGGGACTAGATTTTTTCACCTAAGTAGTTAATATAACCCCATTTGTCTAGAGAGAGTTTAACGATGTCTACTGACTTAGATTTGCATGCAGCCGCGCAAGCCGGTGATTTACCCACCGTCATAAAACTGCTTACACAAGGTGCCAATATCAATGCAACCGATATTTTTGGCATAACTCCCTTACATCTAGCAGCCATGTATGGACACGCGCCAGTAGTAGCCTATTTATTAAATAAAGGCGCCAAAGTAAATATTTTAGCGTATGAAAAACCGGAATATGGTAGTCTCTCTTATTTCACCCCTTTAGATTTAGCCGTTCTTTATAGCCCCAATACTGAAACGATTGCATTATTATTAGAACATGGTGCACGCCCAGATCATTGGGGAGTACTGATGGATAAATTAATGTCTGCTGCTTTAACCGCAGGAAAATATAATGATTATGCGGCTTTTGATTTAGCATTAAGCAAATTTGAAGTATTAGCTGAAAATTCTCCACACGGACTTTTGATGGAAGAAGGTTTTGGGATAGAAGAAACCCCGGTGGTTATGTATTTGCAAAATTATGCCGCGCAGATGACCGATATAACATGTTATGACCGCACGATGGCTGCAGCGCAGAATATTTTAGCATGCGATAAATATGGTTTAATGCAAAATAATAATATTGCTAAAATTTTACTGCACGTTTTCCCGTCTGATCATACTTATACTTTTAAAATAGGGCCGTATGAAACAACCATAGAAGCCGAAGGGCATTTTTCGCTTTATACGACAACCTTTGCTGCAGAAAGTTTAGCGACTTTTACCCAAACATTATCAGAGGATCCCTTCAAGCAAAATATTTTTGCACAGGTGACAGAGACTTTTGAAACCGCGGCAACGACCATGCAACAAGCAGGACTTTATGCCACTTCTGAAACTCTCTATCAAGAATATGTAAGTGGTAAAACCATTTTATTGCCCACCGGTTGGGATGGTCATGCCATTGATGTTATTTTAGATAAAGATTTAAATTTAATATTGTTTGCTAATGGCGGCGATCAATACTCAGCGCTCAATCCCGGTCTGATGGCATACCATCCGCAAGTGAATATTGAAGTAAATGATATTTATAATATGCTCAACAATACCGATATTATGGATATAGAATTTAAATATTATTATGATTTAGGATTAACCTTTTGCCCGGAATATTCTTTTGTCACGCCAGGACAAGAATATGGCAATTGTGCTTGGAATAGCCAACTGATAGCAGAGCAAGCGTTAATATTTTTAGAATTGAAAAAAGTTTTCCCTATTGGTGATGACGCGCTCACATTAGCCACTACGTGGTTTGCTGAATTAGAGAATTTCCAACAAATGAGTATTTTAGAAACCTATGCTGAAAATCCAACTTTATTTGACGCAAAAACAGATCAGCCATTAAAGATAGATGAAATATTAGGTAATGACCTAGGTTTCCAAATTGAATCCCACAGCATGCCATCAATAATTTTACATCCGATTTTACCCACCCATGATGAAACTCATCTGACTATATTATAATTGATCAATGTGAGTGGTTTTGGTAAAGTACGCCAAGCACAGAACATGGAGAAATACGGCATGCTTTTAAGATGGCCGGTGTTGTTACGTCTATTCATCCCCCTACTCGCATTTTTCACCCCCAATGCGTGGGCGGATTACACCCTCAATATGACCAAAGGGGTCTCATCCATCAGCAGCGGTATTTACCATTTGCACATGACCATTTTATGGGTGTGTATTGGTATTGGTGTGGTGGTTTATGGCTTGATGATCTATGCCATCATTCGTCACCGCAAAGCCGCAGGCTACCAAGCCGCAACTTTTCACGAAAGTACTACCATTGAAATCATTTGGACGATTATTCCTTTCTTTATCTTGATTATGATGGCCGTACCTGCCACCCGTATTCTTATTCAAATGAGCGATACCTCCAATGCCGCAGTTACGATTAAAATCACTGGGCATCGTTGGTTTTGGCATTACGATTATTTAGATGAGGGTATTAACTTTTTTAGTTATCTTTCTACGCCTGAAGATGAAATCAAAAATCTCGCCCCCAAAAATGCCCATTACCTCTTACAAGTGGATAAACCATTAGTGGTCCCGGTGGGTAAGAAAATTCGTTTCCTCGTAACTTCAAAGGATGTCATTCATTCCTGGTGGGTCCCGGCACTAGGGATTAAGAAAGATGCCATCCCTGGATTTATCAATGAAGTCTGGACACAGGTTGATGTTGAAAACCCTGGTATTTATCGTGGTCAGTGCGCCGAATTATGCGGCGCTAAGCATGGGTTTATGCCCATTGTCGTTGAAGCAAAATCGGATAGCGATTACGCGCAATGGGTTGCCGAGCAAAAGAAAGCACAAGCCGGGGCGAACGTTGATGAAAATAAACAATGGACGCTAGATGAACTGATGGAGCGCGGTGAAAAAGAATTCAATATGGTTTGTGCAATGTGCCATCAGACCTCTGGCAAAGGCTTGCCACCCACGTTCCCTTCTCTGGTTGGCAGTGCGATTGTCACGCATCCTGAACATAAAGTAGAACATATTAGACAAGTCATTTACGGTAAAAACGCGATGCCACCCTTTGGCGAGCAAAAAAATGACTTGGAAATTGCTGCCATTGTCACTTATGAGCGTAACGCTTGGGGTAATAAAACCGGCGATGTTATTCAGCCAAGTGACGTCAAAAAAGTACGCGCTGAGCATAAGAAATAGCGAGGGAAAATCATGACACACACTGAACATGCGGACCATCATCATGGTCCAGCCAAAGGATTGCTGCGCTGGGTATTTACGACTAACCACAAAGATATAGGCACGCTGTATCTGTGGTTTAGCTTTATTATGTTTTTATTTGCTGGCTCACTTATTATGATAGTGCGCGCAGAACTTTTTAAACCGGGCGAGCAACTCGTCAATCCTGAGTTTTTTAATCAGCTCACCACTTTACACGGGCTCATCATGGTATTTGGTGCTGTCATGCCTGCATTTGTTGGTTTAGCAAATTGGCTTATCCCCATGATGATTGGGGCACCCGATATGGCACTGCCACGTTTAAATAATTGGAGCTTTTGGTTATTACCCATCGCGTTTACTATTTTAATTAGTACCCTGGTTCTGGAAGGATCGGCCCCTAACTTCGGTTGGACTTTCTATGCCCCCTTATCCACCACCTTTGGTCCACCTTCAACAGATTTCTTTATCTTTTCTGTCCACATTATGGGGATATCGTCCATCATGGGCGCTATTAATGTCATTGCCACCATTTTAAATTTACGCGCACCAGGCATGACATTAATGAAAATGCCCATTTTTTGTTGGTCATGGCTTATCACGGCTTTCTTATTAATTGCCGTAATGCCCGTGCTTGCCGGCGCGGTCACCATGGTGCTGACCGATCGACACTTTGGCACCAGCTTCTTTGATGCGGGTGGCGGTGGCGATCCGGTTATGTTTCAGCATGTTTTTTGGTTCTTTGGTCATCCTGAAGTGTATATCATGATTTTGCCAGCCTTCGGGATTATTTCACAAATTTTACCAACCTTTACCCGCAAGCCCTTATTCGGTTATGCCTCCATGGTCTATGCGATATCCTCCATTGCTTTTCTTTCTTTCATTGTCTGGGCACACCATATGTTTACTACCGGCATGCCCGTGGCTGCAGAGCTTTTCTTTATGTATGCCACCATGTTGATTGCGGTGCCAACCGGCGTCAAAGTCTTCAACTGGACTGCAACCATGTTTCGTGGCTCATTAAGTTTTGAAACGCCCATGTTATTTGCCTTGGCCTTTATATTTCTTTTCACCATGGGCGGCTTTTCTGGCTTAATGTTAGCCATGGTGCCTGCTGATTTTCAGTATCAAGACACCTATTTTGTCGTCGCGCATTTTCACTATGTACTCGTCCCTGGGGCTATTTTTTCCATTATGGCGGCAGTTTATTATTGGCTGCCTAAATGGACCGGCCATATGTATAACGAAACTTTGGCCAAAACCCACTTCTGGTTATCCTTTATCTCCGTGAATATGACTTTCTTCCCCATGCATTTCTTAGGGTTAGCGGGCATGCCACGCCGCATCCCCGATTACGCCTTACAATTTACAGATTTTAACCAGCTGGTGAGTATCTCCGGTTTTATTTTTGGGGCTAGCCAGTTTCTTTTTCTCTTTATTGTCATTAAAACCATTCGCGGTGGCCAAAAAGCAACCAATAAAGTATGGGATGACCCGCATGGTCTAGAATGGACCTTGTCTTCACCACCCCCTTACCATAGCTTTGCAACCCCACCGGATGTGCGATAAAAGGCATGGATATCACTGCACGCAAACGTGTCAAAAAACAAGTCATGATTTTACTCATGATTGTTATAGGCATGTTTGCATTTTGTTATGCACTGGTCCCACTTTATAGCGTTTTTTGCAAAGTCACAGGTTTAAATGGCAAAACAGCCGGACAAACAGAATATGTGGCCGGCAAAGTGGATAAAAGTCGCACGGTGACCGTAGAGCTGCTGGCAACGTTGAATACGTCACTTTCTGACAAATCTGGAGAATTTAGACCCATCCACAAAAAGTTTGTGCTGCATCCTGGCGAATATGTCAGAACTTCCTATTGGGTAAAAAATCTCACGGCGCAACCCCTCGTTGTCCAAGCAATTCCCAGTGTTGCGCCGGGGCTTGCCGCAGAGCATATAAAAAAAGTAGAGTGTTTTTGTTTTATTCACCAGCCGTTAAATGCCTTAGAAGGCAAAGAAATGCCGTTGGTCTTTACGGTGGACCCTGCTTTACCCACTAGCATTAAAACACTGACTTTAGCCTACACTTTATTTGATGTAACCCATCGTTAGGGAGATTTGCTTATGGCCTCTGAGCATTATGAACATTATTACGTACCACCCTCCAGCCACTGGCCCATTATTGGCTCTGTAGGCATGGGCTGCATAATGACGGGATTTGCCAATTTACTCCATGGACATCCCCTTGGGCATTATCTATTTTTCTTTGGCTCTTTTTGTATCGCCTACATGATGTTTGGTTGGTTTAGTGATGTCATTCGTGAAAGCAGAAAAGGACTGTATAGCGCCCAGATGGACCGTTCCTTTCGCTGGGGAATGGTCTGGTTCATTTTCTCTGAAGTCATGTTTTTTGCAGCTTTTTTTGGAGTCTTATTGTATGTGCGTCAATTTTCTGTGCCATGGTTGGCAGGAGAAGGTGATAAAACCGCAACCCATTTACTCTGGCCACAATTTAAAGCTACTTGGCCACTCTTAGTCAATCCAGATCCAAAACTCTTTCAAGGCCCCAAAGAAATTATGAATGTCTGGGGGATCCCGGCATTAAATACCTTGCTGCTGCTTTCCAGTGGTGTCACCGTAACGTGGGCACATTGGGGCTTGGTTAAAAACGCAAGAACCCAGCTCGTGCTGGGGTTAATTTTAACCGTAGTCCTGGGTCTTACCTTCTTGAGCTTCCAAGCGTATGAATATTATGAAGCCTATGAACATTACAACTTAACCATGGCTTCCGGAATTTACGGCTCTACCTTCTTTATGCTCACCGGTTTTCATGGAGCGCATGTTACCCTGGGCACCATCATGCTAACGGTCATTCTCATCAGATGCCTCAAAGGCCATTTCACGCCTAATCATCATTTTGGGTTTGAGGCGGTGGCGTGGTATTGGCATTTTGTGGATGTGGTATGGCTTTTTCTGTTTGTGTTTGTTTATTGGTTATAGGAAAAAGCGCATGGGGCTTTAACCACCCCATGGCAAAGCTAATCCATAGTAATATAAACAACATTAACGATAAACCAATTCGCAATGTCAGCGCTTTGGCTGCTTTCTCAGGGTTTTCCTGTCTTTTGAGAATATAATACAAAGCTGAACCTAGGGCGATTAAAATGCAGGCCATAAAGGCAAGAACGACAAATCTCATTAATGGTTTCCTTATACTTTGTGGCTTTACTTTACTGTGTGGCCTTGGGTGCTGGCAACTATATCGTGGCCATCAAAAACAACTGTTGCTTACACAAGCACACACTGCTCTACAACGTATGCCCTTATCTGCCCGTAAGCTCTTAACACAAAAACCCAGCGCAGGGTTACGTTTTACGCCAGTGGCCTTTAAAAGTCATTATGATAATGCACATACTATTTTGCTAGACAACAAAATAAAGAATGGTCAGGCAGGATACCATGTTCTGATCCCAGCCCACTTAGATGCGCATACGCTGATTTTAGTGGATCAGGGTTGGATACCACTCGGTCGTTCGCGCAAGGTTTTACCACAACCCACCCCCATAATAGGTGAAGTTACCATTGAAGGGTTGCTGGATTTTGCGTATCGTAACCCCTTTGTTTCTCAAGCAGTGGAGTCGCAAACCCTACAATGGCCATTACGTATGCAACAGCTAGAGTTCGCATGGTTAGAGCAATGCTTAGGGAAAACGATTTATCCTATGTTAGTTTTATTAGATTCTCCACCCGTGCAAGAAACGCTTATGACTCCTGCACGCCACCAAGGCTATGCCGTACAATGGTTTGCATTGGCGGTTACCTTGCTTTTATTTTATTATTTCTTCGCCCGTAAAGTGAAAAAAACATGAAGAAAGCGCACCCCACATTAATACTCTTTCTTTTCTTCCTAACGCTGTTAGGTCCGTTCGCATTTGCCGTGGTATTGGTTCAAAAAGGGTATGCGCATCAATTTCGATTAAAAAATCATGGCGATTTAATCACCCCGGTACGCAACCTTGCTCCCGTTAAAGAAGAATTAGCCAAAACGCTTGCCGGCAAATGGTGGTTGGTAATGGTAGGCCCCGAACAATGTTATCAAGGATGCCAAACCACCCTGTATAACATGCGACAAATTCGGACCGCTTTAGGTAAAGATGCCCCGCGTTTAGAACGCTTATTCATTCATCACCCCCATTGTCCTATCAGCATCTGTGAACAACAATTTATGGAACAATATCCTGAGATGCGCACCATTAAACTCTCTTTAGCAGAATTTGAACGTTTATTTATGAATATTAATGGAGAACTTTATATTATCGATCCCAAAGGGAACCTAATGATGCGTTATGAACCCAACAGCCCCCCCAAAGATGTCTTAAGTGATCTGAAACGATTACTGAAAGTATCTAAGATAGGTTAAGGATTATCTAATGCATAACCCTTCCGTCATTGCGAGCGTAGCGAAGCAATCCAGTAAGAAACTTTCAAAGACTGGATTGCTTCGCTACGCTCGCAATGACGGATTCTGTACAAGTACGTCCATTTGGTTATCTCGTTTATCGCTCGCAAGTCTTTTGCTCGCTTTTGGCGTAATTCTGCTCGGCGCTTATACGCGCTTAGTGGATGCCGGGCTGGGCTGCCCCGATTGGCCAGGCTGCTATGGTCAACTCATTGCCCCCACCACTTTACAAGAAATTAGTGCAGCGAATGCTGCATTCCCTGCAAGTCCTGTGAATGTGAGCAAAGCGTGGACCGAAATGACGCACCGCTATTTTGCACAATTACTTGGCAGCCTCATTCTACTTTTTGCAGGGCTTGCTTACTGGAAACGCCAATCGCTCACGTTACCTGTCTGGTTACCAGGCCTGTTGGTGGTTTTAGTAATTTCTCAAGGCATTTTAGGGATGTGGACGGTTACGCTACGGCTCTTACCTCTGGTGGTTGTCAGTCATTTACTAGGGGGTTTTACCTTACTGGCATTATTGTGGTTGTGTTGGCTTTTTTTACGTTCACCACAACCCCATAAAGCGCCGCGGTTTTTGACCTTCTTAGCCCCGGGGCTGTTAATCATACTCTTACTACAAATTCTATTGGGCGGTTTGACCAGCGCAAATTACGCTGCGCTGATTTGTCCCGATTTCCCCACTTGCCAAAATCAATGGTGGCCCACCATGACCGGCAAAACGGCGATTCACATGCTACACCGCATAGGCGCCATCTTTACACTAGTATTCGGTTTGCTATTAGCCTTTCGCTACTATCCTGTCAAAGCACCATTAAGTCTATGCTTAGCCTTGCTACTATTACTCCAAGTGTCTTTAGGAATTTCTAATATTGTTTTTTATTTACCCTTACCTATCGCCGTAGCCCACAACGGCGTTGCCGCTTTATTACTCTTAACCTTAGTGACGATTAATTTTAAACTCTTTCGTGCCAGAGGCCTGCATGTTTAATCGTGATTATTGGGAACTGTGTAAGCCCCGAGTGGTTGCTTTAATGTTATTGACCGCGTGGGTCGGCATGCTCCTTGCCTCTCCTCCAGAGATTTTCCCCTGGCAGGCTTTTTTCTTTGGAACCATTGGCATTGCAGGCTGCGCGAGTTCTGCTGCCGTTATTAATCATCTGGTTGAGCGACATATTGATATTCATATGCGCCGTACCCAACACCGCCCCATTGCCAGCGGTAGAGTCAATCCTATTTCTGCGTTGATTTTCTCATTAATCTTAGGCACAGTGGGACTTGTCACGCTAATCATTTTTGTTAATCCTTTAACTGCGTGGTTAACGCTTGCCAGTTTATTAGGTTATGCCTTAGTGTATACGCTTTTTTTAAAGCGCGTTACCCCACAAAATATTGTCATTGGTGGTGCTGCTGGCGCCGCTCCCCCGTTATTGGGCTGGACCGCTGTATCTAATGATCTTTCTGCTTTCGGCTTATTATTAGTTTTGATCATTTTCACCTGGACACCCCCTCATTTTTGGGCCTTAGCCATTTATCGTTGCGAAGATTATGCCAAAGCCAAATTACCCATGTTACCGGTAACCCATGGCATTCGCTTTACCAAATTATGTATTTTGTTTTACATTGTTTTACTGATCGCAGTCTCTGTCTTGCCCTATTTAATTGCGATGAGCGGGATAACCTATTTGATTTGCGCATTGGGCTTGAATTGTGGATTTTTATTTTATGGCATAAAATTATTTTATACAGAGGATGTGCGCGTTGCACTGCATACTTTTACTTACTCAATCGTCTACTTGATGGCTTTATTTTTAGGCTTTCTCTTAGATCATTATTTACCCACACTTTTGAGAATATTATGAAAAAACATGCTTTATTTGTCGTACTTATTATTGGTGTTGCCTTAATCATTGGCATTTGGCGTGATAACCAAGGAGCAACGCATAATGCAGAGCAGTTTTCAACTAGCCACTTTCCGCAAGCACAAAAAGTCCCTCAATTTGAATTAATGGATATGCATGGCAACCGCTTTACCAATGCGCAACTCCAACAACATTGGACTTTCTTATTTTTTGGTTATACTGCCTGCCCAGACATATGCCCCGCCATGTTAAATACCATACAAAAAGTATCCCAACAGATTGGTGGTCAGTTCAATACGCAATTTGTTTTTATCAGTATAGACCCCACCCATGATACCCCCCAAAACCTCAAAGAATACTTACAACAAGAAAAATATCATCACACGCCGATTATTGGCGTCACGGGTGCCTCAAACAAATTGCATCAATTAGCCCAAGAACTCGGAGTTCATATTGAGCATGGAGAGGAAATTGAACATGGTGGTACACTTTTACTAATTAATCCTGAAGGTAAAATGACTGCACTTTTCACGCACAATAAGAGTGACCCACTCACCATTGTGCAGGATTTCAAGCAAATCCTGCACCACTACGCAAGGAATGCTTAGCGTGTCGTTCTGTATCCGTTATCTGTGGACTCGATACCGCCCGTCTGTGTCTAGGAAATGTAGGTAAAAATTCTGCTCTGCGCTCCAGCGCAGGCGCAGATGCAGATGCAGGTGCCATATCCCTTTCAAATTCATGAGAAATATTTTGCATTACTTCCATTTTTTCTTGTGTAAAACACAGCAATCGACTAAGCCCTAACCCCGCTACAGCTCCCACACTGATAGCAACTCCGGCAAATATCCAACCATGATTGCCCATATACCAGACAATACCGCCTATACCGACGCCAAGTGCCATTAATAATATATCACGTGATCTTGAGATTTCTGCCCTAGTTACTTGATGCGTTGTTTTTTTAAACTGACTGGCTTCTTCAATTAGTATTTCTGATTCAGATTTTAATTTTTCAATGCTTTCCAAATTACTAATACTTCTTTCCAAACTATTCTTTAAATCATCACTGATTTCATCCACTTCTCTTTGTATTTCTGCAATTTTTACGCGATCTTTTCTCGCTTGTTCTCCAGCGGCAATTAATTTTTTTACGGAATCAGTTTCAGAATCACTGTCACTACTACCATCACTGTAATTTTGACTAGCATCAGTTTCCATAATAGTCTCCCTTTTGCATAGACAATACCATTTATTCAAAAGAGAATAATTTTGTCAAGAGACTGAAATTTTATTCAGCTTAAAAGATGCTTGGGGTTCCATGGATATTTTAGTAAACATTGGCTTTTCATTTTTTTGTGCGTATGCGGGTGTAAATGTTTTAAAAGTTTGAAAAACTTCCAAAAGCGCTTGGCCACTTTCTTGAGGTACTGCAATTTGATTATCACAAAAACTTAAATTCCAATAATAACGTTGCGTTGCAGCGCCCCCAATAAAAGTGCTTAACCCTGCAATCAATGAAAAAAATCCGGCAATCACTGAACCCACAGATAACGTCAACAGATATTCCCACATGAACATAAATGCATAATAGGAAGCAATCGCTAAGGTGGCTAATTTACAGAGCGTCATGAACGTATTCTGTAAACTAAATTTAAACCCCGCTTTGCTCTTCCAAGGCATATAAAAAATCCAACTGAGATCTCTATAAAGCGCTTCCGCTTTATCAAACATATCAAATTCATTGCCCGTAATTTTTGCAAAATACATAACTATTGCACCCAGCGCTACTGCCCAAGGGGAGCCAAATATCACAAAAGAGGCACTTAAGGTCACAAGCCAGGCTAGCCACCAGGCGCTAAAATGCAAAATCTTTTCTAATGTGGATGCTTTTTCCGGTGGGTTTTTTAAATTAATATAAATACCACGTGGTGGACTGGATTGCTTTAATACCAATCCTTGCACTGTATCATCATTCTCATCTACTACCATAGGGAGATTTTTAAGATAATCCGGGATAATGCGCAATTTAGAAATGGGGGTTGGCAAGGCGAGTTTATGATCGCGCCTATAGTAATACTCTTGCTTTACCCTTTTTACAATATCTGCCTCATGTAATGAAGGGACAACGGCCAATTCAAAAGGAGATTTGTCAGGCGGTTGATTTTGCAATGAACCCATTGGAGCATTGGCGAGTTCATAAAGCTCCGGGATAAAACTGCCTATCGGCGTAATTTTGTTACCCTGTTTAAAATAAAGCGGCACATACGCAATATAAAGATAACGCGTGGGAGGCGCTGCATTCTCAATATCAAACCATGACGCAAAAACGGCGCCAAGGGCGCCGTTTTTGGGAATTTTAGTTTGAAGTTTCTTAAAAGCCATGCTTTATAGCTTCATGCCACTCGAAGCTTTTGCTGCCACTTGCTCCAATAATCCTTTTTTATCCGGATTGGTTGCAAAAGCAGCTGCCGCCGCGGTTAACCATACTTTAGCATCTGCTTTAATATGATGTTCATTGGCTGCTTCTTTAACAGGTTTAAGTATTTCTTCCAATTGCACAAGTATATTCTCTTTTATCACAGACTGTGCAGTAGGAAGTGCATCTGCCATTTCTTTGGTTACGTTCACTTGATTATCTACAAAGCTCAAATTCCAAAAAAAGCTTTGCGTGAAAAGTCCACCGACCAAAGTAGTCAATCCAGCGAGCGTAGCAAAAAACCCAGCAAAACCTAATTGTGCTGCTGCCATGCCTGCGCCTGCAACCCACGGTAAAGCCATGATACCCGCAAACGCTCCAACGGCAGCAAAATAAATCGCCACGCCTAAGCCTGCCAATTTAGCCAAAGTCTTAACGGAATTAACAAAGTTAAATTTATAGCCGTCTTTCGATTTCCAGGGCGTATACAATAACCAACCGCTATAACGCGTTAGCCCTTCCGCTAAATCAAACATGGCAAAGTCAGAAACCGTTTTCTTGGCAATAAACATCCCGGTTATGGCTAATCCTGCGACTACAGGACTGATAATTCCTGCTAACGTCAATGCAGCAGAAGCACTCACCGTTAATAAGAAAGAAGCCCAAAGACCCGCATAGTGGAAAACAATTTCTCGCTTACTCAATTTATCAATAGGATTATCAATATTAATTTTTTCTACATAAATGCCAGTCAATTTCAAACCACTCGCTTCAATATTCTTGAGATAATCTGGCTCAATGCGATATTTAGAAACCGCAACGGGTAATGCTAAAGCATTATCACGACGGTAGTAATATTCTTTTTGCGTATGCGCGGTTACCGCAGCAATGGCTTCTTTGCCTACATTACTGATGGGCACTACGGCCAATTCAAAGGGTGTTTTACGTGTGCCATCTGCACGATGCAATTGTGCATACAATTCAGGTTTTGCAGCTTTGAATGCTTCTGTGGTTTCATATTGTTTTTCTGCAACTTGGCACTCAAGCAACCCACCCTCTGGGGCATTGGCTAAATTATACATTTCTGGTACAAACGCGCCGACACATTCCCCACCTCGCTCTAGCGTCCCATAGGACATACCGAGCTCACGCACCGTTGGAGGCGCATCCGCTGGCTTCCATCCTTTTAATTGGTTAAGCGCCAATCCTTTTATTTCACCTAAAATTTGTTTTACTACATTTGCCATATCCGTCTCCTCCTACTACAACTACTGTGAACTGCCATAATATTCTAGTGTGCTTCCCCTCAAAATACACTACCAGACTCTCAACACTAACATGGTCTTTTTAGCATTGCAAAACAAATTAGTTAATTTTCTCAAGGAAATCTATTTAGTTGATCTACTTATTACTGTTAAAACTAAGATCCCCGCTGCCACCACTACCATGGCAGGCCCGGCAGGAACATCCCAAAAATTGGAAGCCGCCAGCCCCATGGCAACCGCTATTGCGCCAAAAAGGCTAGCAAAAACAGCCATTTGTTCTGGGCTCTGCGCCCACGGTCTTGCACTTGCGGCAGGAATAATTAATAACGCCGTAATTAATAATACACCCACAATTTTAATCGCAACCGCCACCACGATGGCTAATAAACAGGTATAAACCGCCTGCACTTTAGCAATAGCAACGCCCTCTACTTGGGCCAATTCTGCATGTACGGTTATTCTGAGTAACGATTGCCAAACCCGTGTAAGTAATCCTAAAACGACAATGCCACCCAGATAAATTACCACCACATCCTGCCAACTGACCGTTAAAATATCGCCATACAGAAAACCTAATACATCCACGCGCACTTCTTCCAATGCCGCCAAGGCTAACAAACCTATTGCTAATAAAGTATGCGAGAGTATTCCTAATAAGGTATCACTGGCGACTTGAATACGTGCTTGTAATTTTAACAATAAGGCGGCAACCAATAATGCAATAGCGCAAACCCCCAGCGTGATATTCACGTGCAAAGCTAACGCTAAAGTGACGCCTAATAACCCTGAGTGCGATAAGGTATCGCCAAAATACGCTAAGCGCCGCCACACCATCAATGCCCCCAAAGGACCTGCGATAAGGGCAACCCCTATGCCGCCGAGCAAGGGTGGCAATAGCCAATATTCACTCATCAATAACATCCCCATGCACATCATGATGATGATCATGACGATGCGTATAAAAAGCTAAATTTTGCGCGATACTGCCAAATAAAGCCGCAAAAGCCGGATCGCGGCTCACTTTGTCAGGGTGCCCAGAACAGCAAACATGCTGGTTTAAACAGATAACCATATCTGTTTGCGCCATCACCACATTCAAATCATGTGAAACTAATAAAATAGTACAATGGTGCCGATCACGAATACCTGCAATCAAGTCATAAAGCTCACCCTGCCCCATTAAATCAACTCCCTGCGCAGGCTCATCCAACACTAATAATTCCGGTTGCCGCAGTAACGCTCTGGCCAATAAAACACGTTGCAATTCCCCACCTGAAATTGCTTGTAAGGGGCTCTCTAATACCGCAGCAATCCCCACTTCTTGCAAAATGGGGCCTAAGTCAACCTTAGGCTGTCCCAATTGTAAGAAACGTTTGACGGTTAATGGGAAAGTAGGTTCCACGTGCAGTTTTTGCGGCATATAACCAATCCGCAAAGCCCGCGCATGACGGACTTTGCCCTGCGTGGGCTGCACAAGCCCAATAATTACCTTTAAAAGACTGGTTTTGCCGGCGCCATTGGGCCCAATAATGGAGATAATTTGTCCGGACATCAGCGCTACATTCACATTATGCAGAATTTGACGCTTGCCTACGGTTAAAGAAACCCCTTTTACCTGAATGAGGGGCTCTGAAATGGTTGGCCTCATAACTTTTACCTTGGTCGTAAATGTGGTAAATTCTACCACATGAGATTAACACTTGTGTTCGCAATTCTGCTTTTTGGTTATAGTACGCTTAGCTATGCACAGGCACCTCGCGTCGTGGTAACCCTTAAACCCCTGCATTCATTAGTCGCAGGGCTGATGATGGGTGTGGCAACACCACAATTACTGCTTCCAGATGGCGCCTCACCCCATACGTATCAGCTGAAGCCTTCCACCTTGAAACAATTACAACAAGCAGATTTAATTATCTGGGTGGGTCCTGCTTTGGAATTGTTCATGGTGAAAGCACTCCATTCCGTACAACCTCGACTGGGTCTTATCACCGTATTGGATATTCCACATTTACAAACATACCCTCAACGCCATGGACGTCAATGGCATGATCATGCTGGCCATGATCATGGCACGGTTGATCCGCATGTTTGGTTATCAACGGATAATGCACAAATCTTTGTGAACACTCTCAGTGCTTATTTAACAAAAGCCGATCCCCTGCATGCTAAACAATATGCAGAAAATGCCAAAAAATTAACTAAAGAAATTGCGGCGCTTAAAACGCAATTACAAACGCTATTAGCGCCGGTGCACAAACAACCTTTTTTGGTTTACCATGATGGTTATCAATATTTTGAAAAAGAATTTGATTTGCATCCTGTGGGCACTATGATGGTGAACCCACATCTACCATTAAGCGCCAACGGTCTTAACGTTATCAAAACATTAATTAAAGACCATCATGTACATTGCGTTTTTCGGGAAACAGAATTTAATGATAATATGACGCAGCAATTAGGTTCACTTTCGGTCAAGATTGCAGAATTAGATCCTCTCGGCACCCGCTTCCCGCCGGGGCCAGAAAATTATGCTAAAACTTTAGTTCAAATGGGCACTACTTTACGAGAATGCTTAGAAAGAAAATCAAACTAACCCATTGGTTATTTAAAAAAGCTTTAAAGCAAGCCTCTCGTTCACGCTGGCGGATTAACCATTGTTGATATCCTATCAATATACCAGCGGTAAGCACCCAAAACCCACTCAACAGTAACCACAAACCCAAGGCACTTAACTGTAATAGCAGGATAATAATTTTGTCATATCGGCCAAATAAAATAGCCGTAGATTTAATCCCAATTTTTTTATCATCCTCTCTATCAACCATCGCATACAGCGTATCATACGCAATGGTAAATAAAAGGGTTGAAAAATAGAGTATCCAACAAGACAAGGGTAATGTTTGCGTTTGAGCGGCATACGCCATAGGAATGGACCATGCATATGCCGCACCTAATATCACTTGCGGAAAATGCGTATAACGTTTCATGAAAGGATAAAGGAGCGCCAACCCAACCCCCACAAAGGATAATATGACTGTAAAAAAATTAGTAAAACAAACAAGCATAAAAGCAATCATTAATAAGCCACCCAACAGCCATTTAGCTTCCTGTCGTGAGACTTTTCCGGTTACTAAAGGTCTATGTTGCGTTCTTTGCACATAAGCATCAAAACGCTGATCTGCCAAATCATTGGCCACACAGCCAGCGGATCGCATCACCACGGTTCCCAGAATAAATATCAAGACTATAGGGGGGGAAGGATGACCATCAGATGCCAACCATAATGCGGCCAATGTGGGCCATAATAAAAGAAAAGTCCCAATCGGCTGATGCAAACGCATGAGCAAAGCCCAGTTATGATAAAATGGTGGAATGTGTTTTTCCTGAATATTAGTTTGCATTATGACTTTAAACTCTATTGTTATTATTGGCACAGGCCTTGCCGGGTATAACCTAGCCAAAGAAACCCGTAAAATCAACCCTACGGTACCTTTAGTATTAATCACACAAGATGAAGGGCATTTTTATTCAAAACCCATGTTATCAACGGCATTAAGCCAAGGTAAAACACCGCAAAATTTAATTATTACTCCTGTGGATACCATGCGTGCGCAATTGAATGCCACCATTTATACCCAAACCAGTGTTCAGCATATTGATACCGCTTTGCAACAAATTTTCCTGCAAACACCGGTGGGACCTGAAACACTTACTTTTAGCCAATTGGTATTAGCACTAGGCGCGATTCCACGCCCTTTGCCATTATTAGCAGATATTCATCATTACCGCATCAACAATCTTGCAGACTATACCACATTTATGAGAAATTTTGAGGATAAAATGCCCCTCACCATTTTAGGAAGTGGTCTGGTAGGTTGCGAGTTTGCACATGATTTTGCAGAATCGGAAACCCCACTTCATATTATTACGCCTGATGCTTATCCCTTAAGTGCATTTGCGCCACCACCCGTTGGAGAAGCAATCCAGCAAGCGTTAAGTATGAGAGGCGTGCAATGGCATACGCAAACCGTATTATCCAATGCAATTATGCATAAAGAGAATCTCGCCTTAGAGTTATCCAATGGGGTGCAACTTAATACTAAAACCTTATTATCCGCAATTGGCTTGCAAGCCAATGTGTCACTTGCGCAAAAAGCGTCGCTTGCGGTTAATTCCGGGATTGTGGTAGATAGATTTTTACAAACCTCTCATCCCCACATTTATGCGCTGGGAGATTGCGCTGAAATTAACGGAAAATGTTTGCAATTTGTCGCGCCATTATTACAATCCGCCCGTTGTTTGGCGCAAACGTTATGCGGCAAGCCCACAGCACTTACCTTACCCTTGGCACCCATTGTTTTAAAACTGAGTTCTCTGCCAGTTATCCTTTTTCCGCCATCAATCCACATTGAAGGACAATGGCATTTTGAAAAAGAGGGTTTGAATATTAAAGGATTATTTTATGACCATCAGGATGTTTTGCGGGGGTATGCGCTGACTGGCACACAAACTGCTGCCCGTCAGGAATGTTTGCAAGCAATATCCAAAGCTTTAGAAAATTGCGCCACGGCCCATTGAAGCGTCTGAGAATCAATAGTGAAAGGCGGCGAAAAACGAATCACGGACTCATGCGCTTCTTTAGAAAGCACCCCTTGGTGCATCAGTGCTTGACAAACTTTGCGTGCACTGACTTTTTGCGTATCGATTTCCACCCCCACCCACAATCCTTTGCCTCTTACCTCCACAATGCAATCTTGTTTAAGGGCTTGCAATGCCTGCAATAATTCTTCTCCTAGGATGCGACTGCGCGCAATATAATCTTCTGTTTCTAGCATGGTTAACACTTCCAAGCCAATACGCGCTGCCAAAGGATTGCCGCCAAAGGTGGAACCATGACTGCCGGGGGTGAAGCCCTCCATCACCTCTTTTCTCGCTAAAAAAACCGATACCGGCAAAATACCACCGCCCAATGCTTTACCTAAAATTAAACCATCTGGTTTAACCGCTTCATGCTCAAAAGCAAACATTTTGCCCGTGCGCCCTAAGCCAGATTGCACTTCATCTAAAATAAAAAGAACATTATTATCATTACAACATTCCTGACAAGCACGCAACCAACCGGGTGGTGGGATTTGTATCCCCGCCTCTCCTTGAATAGGCTCCACTAAAAAAGCACAGGTCTTGGGAGTGATGGCTTTTTTTAACGCAGCAACATCGCCAAAAGGGATCTCAACAAATCCTGGCGTTAAAGGTCCAAAATGGGCTTTATACGCGGCCTCCGATGAAAAACTAATAACACTGAGCGTGCGACCATGGAAATTATTCTTGGCTACAATAATCTGGGCTTGATTATCCGGAATGCCCTTTTTTTCATAGCCCCAACGCCGCGCGGCTTTAATGGCCGTTTCTACCGCTTCTACGCCGGTATTCATGGGCAATGCCATATCCATGCCACTGAGCGTGCATAATTTTTCTAAAAATGGCGCCAGCATATTCACATGAAAGGCACGGGAAGTAACGCAGAGCGTCTCACTTTGTTCTTTTAATACTTTTATTAATCGCACATTAGAATGCCCAAAGCTCACTGCAGAATACGCAGACATCATATCCAAATAACGTTTGCCTTTAATATCCCATAACCATACATCTTTACCTTTCGCTAACACTACCTCAATGGGATAATAATTTTGCGCACAATATTGGTTTTCTCTGGCAATCCATGCTTGTGTTTTATTCATAATAGTCCTTTAATTAAGCTTTCAATTCCATAAGCCGTTTTATACGCAACATCCTTGGTAGGATCGTACTCGACTATTTCTAAGGCCTTCAATTGCGGATTATCGCGTAATTTAGCTAATTGCTGACAAACCTCTGGCAAGCCAAGACCGTTGGGTTCAGGACAACCCGTACCTGGGGCAATGGTAGGATCAAAGGCATCCATATCAATACTAATTCCAAATCCTTTGGTATCGGTATTGACAATTTCTAATGCTTGCAAAAACACTTTTTCAAATCCTTGCTGCTGGATATCTTTCATAAAAAAGATTTTGACGTTTAACGCTTTTAGAAGTTTTGCCTCACCGGTTTCAAAACTCCGCACACCTATTAATACCACTTGATTGGGTTTGAGTTTAGATCCTTTCTCACAAAGATTTACTAACCCCGGCTCACCATAACCCAATAAAGCAGCCAAAGGCATGCCATGAATAGCATGTGACTCCGATGTCTGTGGCGTATGCGCATCCATATGCGCATCAATCCAAATCAGTCCAAACTGTCCAGCAGCTTGCAAGTGACTCACCACCCCGCTCCAGGTCCCCACCGCAATAGTATGATCGCCACCTAAAATAATGGGAAAATGCTTCTCTTGCATACAAGCCATGACTTCATTGGCAAGTGCTTCATCAAAAAAACGGATCTGTTCCAAACGTTGGAGGTAACTTAAATTTTTTCCCGTCGTCGCAGATATTGCAGGCTTAAGCACTCTGCGCCAATGCCCCGTCAATACATTAAGATCCTTTAATAGTTGCGGACCTAATTCTGTTTCATGATGCTGTGCTCCCCAACCCAGGCCAGCGCCAATATAATTAATAGAAGACTGCTTCATGGGGATCCTTTTTAGTTTGTCTCAATACTTGTCGGCTATTTCCAGTTAATCTTTATTTAAAGTGTATATGCACTTATTGCTCTAAATTTTTCTGTATATATAATGGAATGGCGTTTTAACTCTATAAGATAAGGAAATGAAAAATGAGAAGTTTAGATAATCAAGAACTTGGTCAAGTAGCTGGTGGATATTATACCAATTCCGTTGTCAGTGGCGCTGGAGCAGGTGTATTGTTTGGCACTGTTGCCGGTGTAGCGCTACAATTTACTGGAGCTGCAGCCATTCCTGCCGTACTCAGCGTAATGATGGTGGGTGCTGGTATCGGCGCTGTCGCTAATTTATTAGATGACGTGACAACTGATTTGGATGCATCCTTGTGGTCAAAATACTACCAAAAACAATCCACAACGACTGCTTAATTCTTCTTCCTATTATTGCCCGTGGTTATTTACCGCGGGCAATATGGGTTACATCTGAAACCATACGCAACCGGCGCATAATTTTTGCCAAATGTAATCGATTTTGCACGGCAATGACAAATCTGATGGTATTATGCCGGCCATCATGCTCATCCACATAAACATTGATAATATTTGCATCAGATTCCGTGATTGCACTAGCTAATTGCGCAAGTAAACCACGGTTATTGATAACATCTACTTCCACCGGTACTTGGAAATCACCGGTTATATCAACTTCCCATTGCACATTAATGCATTGATTAGGTATTTTCCTAAATTTGGCGATTTTACTACAGGTTTCTCTATGGATGGCAATTCCCTGCCCTAAGGTAATATGTCCGACAATTAAATCTCCCGGAATGGGATGACAACATTTTGCATAGGTAACGACCAGTCCTTCTGTTCCAGATATCCGTAAAACCTCCGGATTTTTTACCGACGGTTGTAAGCCTTGTAGCGTCAACATATATTGCGCCACCAAAGGCGCCATGCGCTTACCCAAAGCCACTTCTTCCAGTAACTCTTCCCAATGCGTCAATTCAAATTCAGTTAATAACTGTGCTAAGGTTTCCTTAGAAAAATCGCTTAATTGCAACTGCGATGCCATTAAGACACTTTCAATTAAGCGTTTACCCAGGGCCTGCAACTCGGTGCGTTGTTGATTTTTTAACCAATGCCGAATATTACTGCGTGCTTTTGCCGTTACGGCAAAGCTTAACCAGGCGGGATTAGGCTGGGCCCCAGTAGCTGTGACAATCTCTATAGTTTGGCCATTACGTAAGCGGGTATTTAAAGGAGAAAGCCGTCTATCAATTTTACAGCCAATACAGTTGTCACCAATATCGGTATGTACCATATACGCAAAATCAACAGGAGTTGCCCCTTCTGGCAGGGAGAAGATACTACCCTTGGGTGAAAAAACATAGACGGCATCTGAAAATAGATCCGTTTTTACATTTTCAATAAACTCAATGGGATTACGCGTACTTTTTTGAATCTCTAATAACCCTTTCAGCCATTTGCGGGTATGCATTCTGGCGGCTTCTTTTTCTTCTGTTTTATATAACCAATGCGCTGCAATACCATTTTCAGCTAAATTTTCCATTTCTTGGGTGCGGATTTGCACTTCCATTGGTACACCATGCGGCCCAATTAACGTGGTATGCAAGGATTGATAACCATTGGCTTTAGGAATGGCAATATAATCTTTAAAACGTCTGGCGATTGGTCGGTAAGCGCTATGAATCACACCCAGTGCCAAATAACACTCCTCGGGTTTTTGCACAATAATGCGAAAAGCATAAACATCCATGACTTCTAGTAGGGAAAGACGTTTTTTCTGCATTTTCTTATATAAACTATAAAGATGCTTTTCTCTTCCCCAAACAGCGCTACTTTTTAACCCCACCGCATCTAATTTATTTTTTATGCCATTTTCAATATTGTGAATTAAACTCTGCCGATGCCCCCTTGAGTGCATAACGGCTTCTTTGAGTACCCGATAACGCAAGGGATAAAGCGCAGCAAAACCCAAATCTTCAAATTCTACCCGCATATGATTCATACCCAGCCGGTATGCAATCGGTGCGTAAATTTCTAAGGTTTCCAGTGCAACGCGTCGTCTTTTCTCCGTGGGGACAGCGCCAAGCGTACGCATGTTATGTAAGCGATCGGCTAATTTAATTAAAATAACACGAATATCTTGCGCCATGGCCAAGATCATTTTGCGAAAATTTTCCGCTTGCGCTTGTTCTCGGTTTTCAAATTTAATCTGTTTTAATTTACTCACGCCATCCACGAGCTCAGCAACTTTATCACCAAATTGCTGTGCAATAGAGGCTTTATCGATTGCGGTATCCTCAATCACATCATGCAGCATGGCCGCCATGATGCCCTGGTGATCCATGCGCATGCCCGCTAAAATTCTTGCCACTTCCAAGGGATGAGAAATATAAGGCTCACCCGTTGAACGAATTTGGCCTTCATGCGCTTTGGCAGCGACTTCATATGCGCTGGCAATCAGCGCAATCTGTTCTTGCGATAAGTAAAGTGCCAGTTGTTTTTGTAAATCGTTGAAAACAAACACGGAACTGGCAACCTCCTAATTTTCCTTTTCAGAAAGGAAATCCCGCGCTAGCAGTCCTTGCGCAATTTCACGCAAAGCAACCACGGTTGCTTTATCATTAAGCCAGGGTACCAAGGGCTCAGCGCCTTCTGCTAGTTGTCTAGCTCTTTTGCTCGCCACTAACACCAGTTCAAAGCGATTGTCGACATGATCTAAACAATCTTCAACGGTAATGCGCGCCATATTCTTCTTTCTCCTAATACTAATAATTATAATAATGAATCTAACAGTTTACGTAATCGCAGCTTTTGTTGTGGTGTTCTCACCCGTTGCGCTCTTACGATAGCGGATAAATCCAATAACGCTTCTTCAAAATTATCATTAATAACGACAAAATCATATTCTTCATAATGGGCAATTTCATTACTGGCCTGATTCATCCTTTGTGCAATGACCTGCGGGCTATCTTGCTGCCGGCCTTGTAAGCGTGCTAGCAATATTTCTCGAGAAGGGGGTAAAATAAAGATGGAAACGCAAGGCATTAATTCTTTGACGCGCTTTGCTCCTTGCCAATCGATTTCTAAAATCACATCCAAGCCAGCATTTAACTGATTTTCTACCCAGGCTTTTGAAGTGCCATACCAGTGATTAAACACTTGCGCATATTCTAAAAACGCACCTCGTTGCCGGTATTCATTAAAAGTGCTTTCATTAACAAAGAAATAATTTTTACCATCCACTTCTCCTACACGCGGGGCCCGCGTGGTATGAGAGACAGAGACCGTCAATAAAGAAAATTGCTGTAACAGCGCATTGACTAAGCTAGTCTTACCGCCACCAGAAGGAGCAGAAATAATAAATAACGTGCCTTGCGTTTTCATTGCTCCCCTACTCTATATTTTGAATTTGTTCGCGCATTTGTTCTATTAAAACTTTCAGTTCAATGGCTGCTTGTCGCACATTCACATCCAACGCTTTTGCGGCCAAGGTATTGGCTTCGCGATTCATTTCCTGCATTAAAAAATCTAAACGCCGACCCATGGCTTCATCACCCATTAACGTACGCTGTACTTCTTGGGTATGCGCAACTAATCGTTCCATCTCTTCGACAACATCAATGCGCTGCGCATATAATACCATTTCTTGCTCTAAGCGCTGGGGATCTGCCGATATTTGTACTTCCTCTAATTTTTGTATGAGCTTTTGCTTTTGAGCTTGTAAGCTTAGTGGAAGATTTTCTCTCACTATCGCCACTTGTACCATCACTTGTGCTAGCTTGTCTTCTAAAAGATGCCGTAATTGCTGCCCTTCGCGTTGTCGCACCTCAGTCAAATTCTGTAAAGCAACGGTTAACAGTTGTGTTAATGGCTCCTGTAATTGAGAGATATCCCTGGTTGCTGCAATCAATACCTCAGGCCAGCGCAATAATTCCATAGCGTTGAGTGTAGCATTCACCCCTGGATATTGGGTCACAATGTGATAACTTGCTAATAGTTGCTCAACCAAACCGGTATTCACTTGTAATAATGGTGCCGTTTGGCTGCTCGGGAAAAAACTCAAATGACACTCTACTTTACCACGATGGAGCGTTTTTGTGGCCAAATTGCGCCATTCAACTTCCCATTCCCGAAAATTTTCTGGCATTTTAAATGAAAGCTCGAGGTAGCGATGGTTAACCGATCGCAATTCCCAAATTGCCTGTCCCCATTCTTTTTGAATGGCTTGGCGCGCAAAAGCCGTCATACTCGCAATCATTGTACTGCGACTCCCTTGTAATTTTATTAACTAAATAACATATATTATCATATCACTATCGCCAAGACTAACAAAGCTGCATACAATACCGGCTTTTGTTAAAGGTAATCTTATGCGTCCCAGTGCCCGAAATCATAATGAACTTAGAGAAATCAAGTTTACCCGTAATTATATTAAGCACCCTGAGGGCTCTGTCCTGGTAGAATTCGGTGACACAAAAGTCATCTGTAATGCCTCTGTGACCCCTGGGATCCCGAAATTCCTGAAAGGCACCGGTCAAGGGTGGATAACTGCAGAATATAGCATGTTACCACGATCAACGACCGATAGGATGATGCGAGAAATTGTCCTTGGCAAACCCGCCGCCCGTTCTCAGGAAATCCAGCGTTTTATAGGCCGTGCTTTGCGCTCTTGCGTGCACCTGGACGCTTTAGGAGAAAATACCATTGTGGTGGATTGTGATGTCATTCAAGCAGATGGGGGCACCCGCACCGCCAGCGTGACCGGAGGCTGTATTGCCTTGGTTGAAGCTTTTCACTGGATGCAAAAACGACGCTTAGTCAAAAAATTTCCCCTCAAACATCTGATTGCGGCGGTTTCTGTTGGCATGTTTAAAAGTTTCCCGGTATTGGATTTAGATTATGCGGAAGATTCCACTGCACAAACGGATATGAATGTGGTGATGACAGAGCATAATGAATTTATTGAAGTACAAGGCACCGCAGAAGACAGCCCCTTTAAAATTGAAGATTTAAATAACATGTTAGATTTAGCGAAAAAAGGTATTCAAGAGCTAATTGTCAAACAAAGAACTTTGCTGAATTTACCCTAAATCATAATCGATGATGAGTGGCGCATGATCTGAAAACCGTTCTTCTTTGTAAATGTGCACTGCACGAATTGCCTTTTTAAGGGCAGGAGTGGTAATTTGATAATCAATACGCCACCCCACATTGTTATCCCAAGCGCGTCCCCGGTTAGACCACCAGGTATACTGGGAAGGTTCCTGATTGATGACTCTAAAAGCATCCACAAAACCTTTTTCTTCAAAAAGCACATCCAACCACGCTCTTTCTTGTGGTAAAAATCCAGAATTTTTTTGATTGGCGCGCCAATTCTTCAAATCAATATTCTTATGGGCGATATTCCAATCCCCACAAATAATAACGGGGCGTCCAGAATGCAAATGTGCTTCTAAGTGCTCTAAATAACGCGCCATAAATTCATATTTTAAGGTTTGGCGCGCATCCCCACTGGTACCCGAGGGCAAATATAATGAGGCAACGGTTAACCCATCAATTTCGACATGAATATACCGGCCTTCCTCGTCGGCCAGTGCAAACCCCAGCTGCGTTACTATGTTATCGGGCTCTTTTTTGCTAAAAATGCCAACACCGCTGTAACCGCTTTTTTGGGCACTTTGGTAATAACAGTAATAACCCGGTAATTGAAAGGCTTCTTGGGCTAAAATATCTGACCCGGCTCGCACTTCTTGCAAGCAAATAACATCGGCATTTTGCTTAGCAAGCCATATAAACAATCCTTTCTTGTGTGCAGATCGGATCCCATTTACATTAACAGTAATAATTCGCATGCCACATGGTATAATGAACTATGCAAGACTATCAAAAAATATTTTTAGAGCTGGCCTTTGCCAACGCAGCCTTACGTTTTGGGGAATTTACCTTAAAATCCGGGCGCATTAGCCCCTATTTTTTCAATGTTGGGCAACTTAGTTCTGGAAGCGCCCTACGTGTTTTAGGGGAATGTTATGCCTTTGCAATTCAAGCCGCAAAAATTCCTTATGACCGGCTCTTTGGCCCGGCGTATAAAGGCATTCCGCTCGTTTGCACAACGGCAATCGCCCTGGCAACCCGTTTTCAACAAAATATTCCCTTTTGCTTTAACCGCAAAGAAGCCAAAGATCATGGTGAAGGTGGCCAAATTATTGGGCATTTAGCCGGGCGGGCGTTAATTATTGATGATGTGATTACCGCGGGCACCGCCATCCGGGAATCATTTCAAATCATTCATGCGGCAAACGCGCAGGCGGTAGGCATCATCGTAGCCTTAGATAGGCAGGAAAAAGGGCAAGGCTCCTTATCTGCCATTCAGGAAATTCAAGAAAATTTTGATGTGCCCGTTAAAGCCATTGTCACGTTTGCAGATATCCTTGAATTTGTCGCCAAAGACCCACAACTCGCCAAGTTTAAAAAACCCATGGAAGTGTATAGAGAAATCTATGGGGTCTAAATTTAAAACGGTACATGTAGTTCCGGCGCGATTCTCAAAATAGAAAGTTTAAAATTTTCCTGAATACGCTTAAGAGCCATAGCATCATTGGCTTCAAAACGCAGCACCAAACAAGGGGTGGTGTTAGAAGCGCGTACTAAGCCCCAGCCATCCTGAAATTCTACTCTAAGACCATCTACCGTAATCAATTCAACCGAGTCAAAATTATGCGCATGCTTGAATTGTTCAATAAAAGAGAATTTTTTCTCCTCTGCAATAGCAATATTAATCTCCGGCGTGCTAATGCTATTGGGCAAGGCTTTAAACAAGGTTGAAATTTTAGCATCCTGCTTAGATAAAATCTCCAGCAAGCGGGCTGCGGCATAACAACCATCATCAAAACCATACCAACGTTCTTTAAAAAAGAAATGACCACTCATTTCTCCTGCTAAAGCCGCTTGCTCTGCTTTCATTTTTCGCTTGATTAACGCGTGCCCCGTTTTATACATAATCGGAATACCACCACATTCTGTAATCCGCGCTTTCAATTGATTAGAGCACTTCACATCATAAATAATTTTACTGCCGGGTTGTCTGGTGAGTAAGTCTTGTGCAAATAGCATCATAAGCCTATCAGGCCAGACAATTTCACCTTCATCGGTGACCAGACCTAACCGGTCGCCATCCCCATCAAAAGCAATGCCTAAATCCGCCTTTTCTTGTTTTACCACTTGAATCAAATCTTGTAAATTTTTAGGCTGGCCAGGATCTGGATGGTGAAACGGAAAATCACCATCTACTTCACAATACAAGGGAATAACTTCACATCCCAAGGAAGAAAATAAAGTTTGTGCTAATACGCCAACCACCCCACTGCCACAATCCACCACCACTTTTAAAGGCTTTGCTAAGTGAATATCTTGTTGAACCGCGTGAATATAAGGCGCAATGCAATCATATTTTTCATAACTCCCCGCACCATAGGTAAAAGCTTCTTTTTGTATACATTGATACAAGGCTTGAATTTCATCTTCTGCCAAAGTATCACCGGCTATCATCATTTTAAAACCGTTATAATTCACAGGATTATGACTACCCGTCACCATAATCCCGGTCCCGGTTTCTAAAAGATAAGTCGCAAAATACACCAGTGGTGTAGGCACTTGGCCCAAATCCATCACCTGCATGCCGCTGGCCTTCAAGCCTTCACTTAAGGCTTGACTTAAAAAAGGCCCGGAATGACGACCATCTCTACCCACCACCACGCGGTTTTGCCCTTTAGCCTGTGCTAAGGTGCCAAAACTTAATCCCAGCGCATAAGCCACTTCTGCCGTGAGCGTTTCATTCACAATCCCGCGAATATCACATGCCCTAAAAATTTCTGGGTTCATGAGACAATTCCCGTATGACCAAAACCACCCACGCCGCGTTCTGTTTGTGCAAAATCCGTCACGATTTGAAAAGTAGTACGTACCACCGGGACAAAGATCAATTGTGCTAACCGCGCCCCCACTTCAACCGTGAAAGGTGTTTGACTGCGGTTCCAACAAGAAATCATAAGTTCCCCTTGATAGTCAGAATCAATTAAACCCACTAAATTTCCCAGCACAATCCCATGTCGGTGACCTAAGCCTGAACGCGGCAAAATTAACGCAGCTAAGTTTTCATCCGCAATATAAATAGCAAGTCCCGTGGGAATAAGAATAGTTTCATGAGGAGCAATGACGACATTTTCTTTAACGCAGGCGCGCAAATCCAGTCCTGCAGATCCATCCGTTGCATACTCTGGCAAAGGGATCTCTTCCCCTAAACGTTTATCAAGGATTCGTAATTGTATTTTTTGCATACCTGCTCACTTATTATTTCCAAGAGTTTTAAACTAACATGATATTTTGAATCTTTAGGGATATGATAGGTTGCTTCTGGACTAAAAACGGTTAACGCATTCATGTCCACGTCAAACCCGATATCCTTACGGCTGACATCATTAACGGCAATCAAATCTACATTTTTTTGTTGTAATTTTTGTTTTGCATTCGCTTGAATATTTTCCGTCTCTGCCGCAAAACCAACACAAAAGGGGCGCTTTTCCCGCGCTGCCACTTGCGCCAAGATATCCGGATTTTGCGCAAGCGTTAACTGCCAAAAATCTGCCTGCATATCTTTTTTGATTTTTTGGCTTGCAGCCTCTTTTACATAAAAATCAGCCACCGCTGCGGCACTAATAAATACGTCCATATTCTCTACCTGTTGCATAACGGCAGCATACATTTCTTTAGCACTCACTACATCAAGGCGTTTTACACCTTGAGGAGTAGGTAACGTCACTGGACCACTAATTAACACAACATTAGCACCTAAACGCGTTGCCGCTTGTGCTAAGGCAAACCCCATTTTGCCGGAACTGCGGTTACTGATAAATCGCACGGGATCTATCGCTTCCCAGGTAGGACCTGCGGTAATCAATATGTTCCGTCCTTGCAAGGGTTTGGGATAAGCAAATAACTGCGAGACGATATCTTCCGGTTCCAGCATGCGGCCCAGCCCCACCTCTTTACAGGCTTGCTCACCGAAGGCGGGCCCTAAAATATGAATATTGCGCGCTTTAAGCGTAGCAATATGCTGCTGGGTGGCAGGATGGTGCCACATTTGCTGATTCATTGCTGGCGCTACCCAAATAGGTGCTTTCGTGGCTAAGCAGAGTGTTGTAAGTAAATCATCTGCCATTCCTAAAGCTAATGCCGCTAAGCGATTCGCACTCAAGGGCGCAATTAAAATTCCATCAGCCCAGCGTGCTAACTCAATATGGCCCATTGCTGCTTCAAAATCGGTATCTAATAATTCACTATAAACCGGATGTCCAGATACGGCTTGCAGTGAAAGCGGAGCTACAAAGGCACTGCCACCTTTTGAGAGCACCACACGCACTTGCTTACCCTGCTTGGTCAAGAGGCGCACCAGTTCCGGCGTTTTATAGGCTGCGATACCACCGGTGATCCCTAACAGCCATTTCGTTGGTTTCATAGCTTCGTAAGATAACATGCTTTCACTTTCTTTGTCTGCATTGCTCAATCTGTTAGAATTTGGTATAAAGTCTGGCTCAACGAGATTAGGAACTGGGGAGACCACCATGTCAAGAGAGTGTATGGTCACGGGTTGTGGGACAGCTCGCGGCAATAATGTATCGCATAGTAATATAAAGACCAAGCGCACCTTTAAGGTAAACGTTCATTGGAAGAGATTCTGGATAGCCAGTCAAAGCCGATTTGTGCGTTTACGTGTCTCCAATCGCGGCATGCGTACCATTGATAAAAAAGGTATTGAAGTCGTATTGGCAGAAATCCTTTCCCGTGGCGTTGAAGTCTAGGAGAAATATTCATGGCTGCAGATAGTATTAAAATTATAATGCGTTCATCAGAATCCCGTTATTTTTATACCACTAAAAAAAATAAGCGCAACAAAGAGAAACTTTCTTTTAAGGGTTATGATCCTAATGTGCGCAAACATGTGTTATTCAACGAAGAAAAAGTGAAGTGAGAATTCTCTCAGTTCACTTTTTTGGTCTATTTTTATTCTTTTCTTCTATTGGCAATGTCGGAAGCTTTCTGCCAGCATCTCTATTACGCTGAGGTTTGCTAAGATCTTCCATTACTTCCTTACCCCCTACACTAAGCGCGGCATCTTTGGTTGCCTGTACATCAGATCTCGGCCCCATTGCTGGCTTCTCAACTGGCGTTAATGCCATCACTTTGCCTTGTAACGCGTCAAAATCGTTTAAATTTTCTGTTCCTTGAACCAAGCGAACTTGATAGCCTAGCGCGGCTAATTTTATAGCAAACTCCATAGTTTTCCCTGTATCCACGCTACGCCTGAGTCCAAAAGGCCCCGTTCTTTTCATCAAGGGATAAATAGATATTTTTTCCGCTTTCTTTTCGTTCGCCTCAGTAAGCATTTTCCTAGCAGTTGGCGTAATTTCAGTTCTAATACCCAGATGTTGCGCTAAAATCAGACTCCTATCAAATGCAATAGGCATACGGCCATCTAATTTCATCATTGCTTGTGGATTTTTTTCAACCCAACGCTTCACATCACGAATTTGCTTGGAGGTTAACTCCGGTGGAACACCCGCTGCAAAGGACGCTTTTATTTTTTCCATTATTTGTTCAGGTTTTTCATCGGCAATTTTAGTAACGCTCAAAACCGTGCTTGGCATGTTTTTTGCCTTATTGATTTGACTGAAAGGTAACTCAATTACGGTGTAAATCCCTTCTTGCACACGCAAAAAAACATTATTCTTTTCCTGTTGGATACTGCGCAGATACCGCACACCTCTGGTAATCGTCTCAGAAAATTCTTGCAAGTCCGTCAACTTATTTGCAGGGTCTCCCTGTTGTTTTAAATCCGCAACATACTTCGCATAAGATTGTAATCTCTCCAGTGGTTTTTGCACCATCTCTGCTGGAATTCCTGCTTTAATGGTATCTAATAATAATGCATATCGCGCCGTTTCATCAGCCAGTGCTATAAACTTTGCTCTAGCAACCTTGTTAAAACCACCTTGGGCAAACGCTTTGTGAAAATCTCTGTGTTTTTCAATTAATTGTTTAATACTGTTTAAGGTAGCATCTTGCACTACCTTAGATTGCTGGGTAAAGGATTTTGACGGAGCTATTATTAACCGCTGCAGTAGCGCCGACATTTCTTTATCATACTGTAACCCCGCCAACGCAATGGGATCTGCTGCAGAGGCTGCCGGTGAGGCAGATTCTTTGCGTTCTTCAGGCCATGCTTCACTGACACTGTGTATTTTGGTAACTCTTGTCGTTAACACTTCAATACCCATCTTTTTTGCCAAATCTGTAGCCGCCCATGTAGTGGAAGGCGTCAGAAAGGTATCAATGTGTAATGCCTCTCTTTTTTCAGGGTGTGTGGCAAACCATTTTTTGATTATTTGTTGTTGTTTGATATTGACTAACGGCGCCACTCCTGCCTCAAAGGCTGTTTTAACCTGTTGCAATATTTTTTCTGGAGAATCCACGGTTACCCGCACGATGTAATGAACCCCTACAAACGCTAATTTCCGCGCATAATCTTTTAATTGCGCTAAGGTAGCTTCTGCCGGAAGCTCAACAATCACTTTACCTACCAAATGTTGATCTTGTCTATCCATTAAGGTATTCACACGTAGCGGTATATCTTTTGCTGCATTAATTCTTCCTACTGCATCTAGTGCAACTTGTCTAAACGCTTCTATCTCTTTATAACTTTTGCTCTCAGGCTCTTTCTCTTCCTTAATAAGATCATTGCAAAACAACGGATATTTTGAAACTCGTTGCACTACCTTCAAAAGAAAAGATTCAAAATTCATCTTGCCATGTTCTTGGGTAAACTTGGCAGGCAATGTAAATTTTGAACCTAATCTTTGTTGTTCCGCCTTTAATATTTCAGTAATCTCTGATTGTAACAATATAAAATTTGCTGAGGCATCCGCATAATCCGCAAACAATTTATGGATATTATTTGGATCGTTGGGATCAATTGAAAATTTTATAGGCGTATGTCTAAGATTCTTATCTAGAAAATCATTATGCTTTTTTATTAACGTTCTAATGCTCTGCAAAGCAATCGGTATGAGCGCCTTTGCTTCCTTTGATATATTCGGCACTTTCTCCCATGCTACTAAAAATTCACGCATTGCCATTAAATCATTATGAAATGTAAGGCCTGAAGTTTTGATCTCTTCTTCAATATATTGTTTTTTAGTTTTTTCTGGTCCCTGACTTGCCATATTGCCTCCAAAATACTTTATTTTTCTGGAATTTAATCATAGGACAAGGCAAAATCGCGATAAGTTCCAATGGCAAGGAAAAAAAGGGGTGAATATGCACTCACCCCCGGAGTGTGGTTTACGCTGTTTTAAGCGTAAAACTTTTCAGATAAGCGGCAAATTCCTTTAGCATCTTGTTGCCGGTCGCTTCCGCTTCTTGGCACCATTTATGTAAAGCTTCCAGTAAGTCACTTTCTTTTAATGAACTTTGCGTCCATAAAACCTGCAAGCGCTCTTTAAATTGATATGCTTCTTGTAAAGCTTTATGTCCTGCCAAAAAAGCGCTCAAACGTTGTTTTGCACCAGCGTCTAATAAAGAAGGTTCTCGCACTAATAAAGGTTTCACTTGCTTATCCGTATTTAATGGCAAAATGACTTTTTTAGTGTAATGCGCCATAATTTGAAAACGGTTAAGAATAATAGCTTTCAATGTTTCAATATCAATCTGGGTTTTGCCTGGTATGACATGCGGTTTAGGGGCGGTGCGCTTTGCTTTGGCTAATCCCAATAATTCTAAGGTACGGATATAAACCCAACCCATATCAATTTCCCACCATTTTACAGACAATTTGGCAGAAGTGGGGTAGGTATGATGATTGTTATGTAACTCTTCGCCCCCAATAAAAATTCCCCAGGGGCTAATGTTACGTGCTTGATCAGGACATTCAAAGTTACGATAACCCCAATAATGGCCAATACCATTCACAACGCCGGCTGCAAAAAATGGGATCCACATCATCTGGGTTGCCCATATCACCAAGCCTGGAACACCAAATAACACCACATCAATGGTTATCATCAATAAAATGCCCCAGCGGCTATGCTGATAAATATTCTTTTCTAACCAATCTTCTGGCGTTCCTTGACCATAACGCTCCATCGTTTCATCATTGAGTGCTTCATGACGATAGAGTTCTGGCCCTTGCCATAATACTAAGGGCAAGCCCAAAACTTGTGGGCTATGCGGATCTTCTGCAGTTTCACATTTTGCATGATGCTTACGATGAATGGCGGTCCATTTTTTGGTTTCCATCCCCGTTGTCATCCATAACCAGAAGCGAAAAAAATGACAGACCATGGGGTGGAGTGTAAGTGCACGATGTGCAGAATGCCGATGTAAATAAATGGTGACTGCGGCAATAGTCACTTGGGTCATTCCCAATACAACCAGGGGGTATCCCCACCATGGCAAGTCGCATAAGCCATAAAACATAATTTTAGTGACTCCTTTTATCTCAATAAGTGCAACATTGTACTTATTTTATGTTAGAAAGTAAACAAATATTTCCCTGATTTCTGTGTTCAGTATACTAAAGATCAGTGACTCAAGAGAAACCTTAAAACAGCCGATAGGAGGTAAGGAGGGAAATTATTATGAATGAGAGTAACTTCACGCCACCACCACTTTCCAAAAGGGCTTGGCTTATTATGCTAGGGGTTATTGTGCTCATTACGCTGAGCGGCTATATCCTTTCTATTAGTGCGTATAGGCAGCTTGCTAAAAGCGAAAAGGCTTATGAAAGCCTTAAAGAAAAGCAAACCAAGGCAGATGATTTATTTAAGGACTTTCAGAAAAAATATGACGTTCTTGCTGAACAGCTAAAACTGTCACGCAAAAATTATGAAGAACTTTCACCCAAATTTGAAGAATGTATGCATCAATCACAAGCACTGCAACTTAAAGCAGATGAATGTGAAAAAGCGAAAGAAGCGCAAACTAAAACCAGTACAACAACGACCACTGATCAAAAAAGTACAACAACAGGCTCAACGCCTGCCAATTAAACTTTACTTGGGGGGCAATGCAGGACTAAAATTGCCCCCATGCATACTATCCCCATTAAAGCATCAGAGGTTGCCCGGCTGAAGAAAGGGTATCCTTGGGTGTACAAGCACGCCATTCAGGGCTCCAAATTACCGCCTGTCACGCCAGGTGAATGTGTTTATTTTGTAGATGAAAAAAAACGCCCTTTTGCGATTGGCTATTATAATCCGTTAACTAAGCTTGCCGGTCGCATATTAACGTTAGATCACAAGACCCCTATTAATGAAGATTTTTTTCTTAATCTTTTCAAAAAAGCACTGGCTGCGCGTGAGCGCCGCTTCGAGGCGCCATTTTATCGCTTGGTACATGCAGAAGGCGATGGTTTACCCGGGCTGATTATTGATAGATTTGGTGACACCTTGGTTTGCCAAACCAATACCGCCGGCATGGAACAATTAAAACCCTTCTGGCTCGCTGCACTGCAAACATTGTTATCACCCAGCCGCGTAATATGTAGAGATGATACGCCCTTGCGAGAAAAAGAAGGGCTGCCCTTAACCATTACCGCACCACTAGGTGCGCTGGATGCACACGTTGCTATTGAACAACAGGGCATTACTTTTTTTGCAGACCCTACGCAGGGGCAGAAAACTGGCTGGTTCTATGATCAACGCAGTAACCGCCATTGGCTTTCTTTACAAGCAGCGGGCAAAACCGTACTTGATCTTTATACGTATAGCGGTGGCTTTGGTATTGCTGCTGCTTCCCAAGGCGCAACGCGCGTGACTTTAGTGGATGGTTCAGCAAGTGCTTTAGCATTAGCCACTTTAGCTGCAAAAGCGAATAAACTAGAATCCCTTTGTACTTTTGTAAAAGCAAATGTGTTTGATTTATTGCCAACGCTTATTAATGAAGGGCAATCTTTCGATATTGTAATTGCCGATCCGCCCGCTTTTGTTAAACAAGCCCTACAGAAAGGACAAGGATTACGCGGATATCAAAAGCTTGCTAAGCTTGCAAGCCAAGTCGTCGCACCCGGTGGCTTATTTTTTATGGCGTCTTGCTCGCATCATGCCTCCATGACAGACTTTCGCCAAGCGGTAGAAAGCGGTATTGCTAAAGCGGGACGCACCGCCACTTTTATTCGTAAAGCGGGCGCTGATAAAGATCATCCCATGCATCCTTTAATACCGGAAAATTACTACTTGAAAGCGCTGGCTTATACGCTAGAATAAATGTATATGATTCCTCTGAGCTGGGCTTTACGCCAAACATTAAAAGCCGGATATCGCTTAAGTGATTTAAAAGCAGATATTTTAGCTGCATTTGTAGTTTCACTTATCGCCCTGCCACTTTCTATGGCTTTGGCTATTGCCATTGGTTTACCGCCGCAACATGGCATTTATACGGCTATTGTTGCGGGTATTGCCGCGGCATTATTTGGCGGCTCCCTATTTCAAGTCAGCGGCCCCACTGCTGCATTTGTAGTAATTTTAATCCCCATCGTGACAGATTTTGGGCTGCAAGGGCTGATTTGGTGTCAAATTTTAGCGGGCTGTCTGCTCATCCTTTTCAGTATCCTGAAATTTGGCCGCTTCATTCATTATATCCCCAATCCCGTTATTATTGGATTTACCAGCGGTATTGCTTTGGTACTGGCCAGTATTTCGCTTAAAGATTTTATGGGTTTACCTAAAGTGCCTTACCTTAGTATGCATTTTACAGACATTAACCTACCTACCACCTTTATTGGCATAATGACTTTATTTTTTATGTTAAGCGCAAAGCGCTTTTTTAAATTTATTCCCTCGCCTTTATTAGGCGTTTTAGGCGGCACATTAATCGGGGTTGCACTTTCACAATGGGGTTATCCCATTCATACTATTGGCAGTGAGTTTAGCGGCGGCATTCCACATAGTGCACCACGCTTGCAAATGCCATTATTGCCAACACTTGAAGAATTCAGCGCTTTTCTATTTCCCGCTTTCACGATTGCAATGCTTGCCGCATTAGAATCTTTATTATCCGCCAAGCTTGCAGATAAAATGACAGGAACCGCGCATCATTCTAATGCAGAACTCAGTGGCATTGGGATTGCGAATGTGCTTTGTGGATTAACCACCGGGATCCCGGCCACCGCTGCAATTGCTCGCACCGCAACCAATATTCAAAGTGGCGCTAAATCTCCACTTGCTGCTATATTGCATGGTGTCTTTATTCTGCTTTACATTTTATTATTGGCACCACTCATTAATTATATTCCTATGTCTGCATTAGCCGCAGTGCTGGTGTTAACCGCTTATCATATGTCACATTGGCAACAATTTAGAGAGGGACTTCATGCATCTATTACGGATAGGTTCATATTGCTCACCTGTTTTTTGTTAACGGTATGTGTGGATATGGTAGCTGCCATAGCGGTGGGAATTTTATTAGCCGCGCTCTTTGCCTGGAGTAAGCGCAGCATATTTAATTAGCGCTTCATTTTTCTTTTTAGATAAAATCACTCTTGGCGCTTTGCGCCGTCTCCCTTTTACAAAGGGAGATTGCATTTTGTCGCTTCGCGACTGGAAAATTTCAAGGGAAAAAAACTCTTTATATACCCGTTCTACTTTAAAATTAGGAGTTTCGTCATTGCGAGCAAAGCGAAGCAATCCAGTCTTAGAGCAACGATTTATAAAGATCT
>Ga0207075_1029_pt2 | contig 37612 bp, 38 predicted proteins | sample Alteio_BWMinHeat_64_FD_153587 | JGI IMG/M metagenome (GOLD analysis project Ga0207075, IMG submission 153587) | Enriched cells from forest soil in Barre Woods Harvard Forest LTER site, Petersham, Massachusetts, United States -... | ecosystem: Environmental > Terrestrial > Soil > Temperate forest >... | reverse complement strand
GCCGCTAGAAAATCATATTGGCGAATACTATTCTATTATCGATGTTGCATTACCAGGATTACTGCCTGATTATAAAAAATTTATGGCAATTGCAAAAACAGGTGATCTTGAACAGATCGTCAAAAAAATGAATACCTTTGTTCTGCGTAGAACCAAAAATGCGATACTCAAAGAACTGCCGCCAAAAGTCGAATCAAATATTGTCTTAGAAATGACCAGCAAACAGAAAAAAGTTTACGCGACTATGGTTACCGAGATTAAACGAGCAATTGATCTTGCATACACAACAAAAACAGGAGCTCAGGCAAATATCATTGCGCTCACAGCCCTTTTACGGCTTCGACAAATCTGTGTTTCGCCCCAATTAGTCGACAAACAAAGTAGTTCTGACGCACCAAAAATCGATTACCTTACAGAAACGTTAACAGAGCTGGTCAGCGAGGGTAACGCAGCACTGGTGTTCTCACAATTTATTATGAGCTTGGACATGATTGAAAAATCGCTTCTAGAAGCAGGCCTAAAAGTGTATCGTATTGATGGCTCGACCTCTATGGCCCAGCGCAAAAAAATTGTTGAGTCGTTTCAACGTAACGATGATAACGTGTGTATTTTGTTATTAAGTTTAAAAACCGGCGGCGTTGGGTTAAATCTAACACGCGCAAACTATGTCTTTCATGTCGAACCATGGTGGAACCCCGCGGTCGAAAATCAGGCGTCTGACCGGTCGCATCGTATTGGACAAAACAAAACAGTTTTTGTTACGCGCCTGGTGATGCGTCACAGTATCGAAGAAAAAATGATGGCCCTAAAAGAAGAGAAACAAAAGCTCTTTAACGATATTATGGAAAACGTCGCGAACAAAACAACAAGCTTGCTCAGCAAAAAAGACTTTGACTTATTGCTCGAGTAAATTTTATTTTTATCTTAAAATAACCCTAAACTACTCAACGCACTTCCAAGTCCTGCGAATACACTTTTTGCCGTTGTAACAGGTTTTGCAGTATATGTTTCTGCTGTACCAGCACCACGATCCAACTCTTCCCACTCACCATCATCAGGCTCACCCGTTTTTGCAGCAACACGTGCTATCACCCCTGTAACACCCGACCCAACAGCTACTTTAGATTCAGCGTTAACATCTGTTTGTCCAACATGAGTCACAGAAAAACTAGCGCCTGGCAAACGTGAAGAAAACCGTAACCTACGTGCAGGACTATCTGCTTCAAGTTCGTCCACAAAAGAATCCCCTGTACGCGCACTACGAATAATAGCATCTTCATCCAATTCTGTTCGTAGTACACAACGATCAATATCGCCCGGATCTTTTCCTGCCCCCACATATGCTTCTTTAAAATCTTTTTTTATAGCATCATAAGGGGCTCTGACTCCTTCAGAAATTTCAGCTAAAATATTGTGTAAGTTATGTTTAACCGTATAGACAAATTTTTTATGTTCTAAATACTGTAATATGTCTAAAACAGCGTTGTGATCAGCCCGATAGGCATACTTGATATAATCGTGCACAAATTTTTTCAAACTTGGAAATAAGTCTTCCAACTGTTCATATGCTTGTAAAAGCTGGTATATAAAGGGCTGAAGAGAAGCCGACTCTTTATTTTCAGTACACCAGGTCCTGAGTGCGTAATGCGATCCAGGCAACCGCTCGTCTCGACCAAGCAACCCAATCAATTTTGCAAGACAAACATCACGTTGCAGTCGCCCAACCAATTCAAAACAACGCCTCATTGCATATTGACGCATTTTAGGGCACAAAAACTTACCTGGACTTTCAAGTCCTGCATACAATAAAATATATCTCAGGAGCTCGCTTTTATCTTCTTCTATAGAAATTATCATGAAATATAATAAAAAATTAGGCTCACCGATAAGATGTATGATCGCACGATTTGCTGTACAAAAATCTGCAAAGCTTTTAGGGATTATTTCATTGACACGAGCACGCCACCCTCTTAACGAACTATTAATCGATGCAATAAGTTTGTTATCAGAATCTGAAGATTCAGGCGTGCTTGAACGTAACGCGCTTGTGATACAATACAGGTCACCACGACAACTTGTAACAAATGTATGACTATCTTTTTTCGTCATCATGCCATGCAGTACAGCACCGCACGATAGCAACGTTAATAAACACAATAAAATCTTCATACATACTACACACCTATAAGATTGACAAACGATTCCGCTGATACCGGTCTGGGTTTTTCTGGGGCTTTTGTTTCGGTTCTCTCAGAACTTTTTTCTTCTGATTTTGAAGCTTCATATGAAATAATCTCACATGCATGCAGCTCTGCAGTTGGCATATTTAAAGCTTCATGATACTTTGCAAATAATGCTTTTAAAATACCAAATTCATGGCGTTCAAATCTATAACCGTTATTACCATCAAGCCAAGAAACATAAAACTCAGAATCCTCACGACATCGCCCTTTTATTTTTTATAACTTTTTTATAATTTTGATTAATCCTAAAAAACAGACTCGCCGTGTATAAACCTATACATAATTTTTAATCTATAACACTATACTGTTTAAAAAGATCAAAAATTATTCTTGGATGATGCGAAACAGGCATACCAGCTTGCGCTTTTGCAATCAAAAAAATTTGCTGTAAAATAACAGCAGACAAACAATTCGCTGCTTGAGCACACTGCAATACTTCTTTGATCACCTCTAACAATCTACTCTCTTTTGAACGATCTTTTTTTGGCTTGCAATATTCACCCACCAAATCACGAAGCAGGTTTTGAAAAACGCCACTCACCGATGGATTATAACGCACAAAATAACGTAACACCGTATGAACAAAAACCCCAAGAGGTTCATCCATGTATTTTTCATCTGTATTATCTGCATTAACAGCATCTGTAAAGACCTGACGCAAACAGTCGTATGTGCATATTTCAGGACGAGCAAATAAACGCTTGAGTATTCTATTATGCTTATTCCTTGCAGCACTCCCTACACACTCGCTATATAATTGTTCTTTCTTCCCCGGCCCCCACGAAAGCATGGGTACCATCGGCAACAAAAATGTAACCAGCTCTTCTTTGCCACGCTCACACGCTGTTGGTAACAACTGCACCACGTCAGCCAATAGCCCATATTTTATGACTAAATCTATTAACCTCATCTCACGATAATCATCAAAGTACTTAAGCCCAATAATTTCAAACGTTTCGTTATAGTCAAAATCTTTAAACAATAAGATACATATAATATCACGAGCAGCACCTAACGCATGTCCTGATACCTGAGTGCTTTGATCCAACATCGTACACCATGTAATAACGGCTATCTGCAATAACGAATACGATGAATAATAGGCACATACTTCGGGTTTATCTTTTTCGTCGATGGCTAAATCAGCAAAATAGTGTGTTGTCTGATCTTCTGTAATGTCCCACGTGATAAGCGCCCATAGCCTCATGAATTCTTGCTTGTCAGATTTTTTGATTGCGGTAATCAGCCCATTGCGCAACGCTACTTTTTTTGCTTTTTGTGCATCATCATAACCAGCAGCTGACTCTTGAAGCTCTCTCTTATCTTCAAAATTACCATCAGGATAATCACGATCTTCATCAAAGGGCTTTGGTCTTTCTGTATTCGTATGATGACATGCATCAAAGCGTTTTCTTCTTCGTTCTATCTTTGCACAAAAACCCGCACACCCTCCAAACTGTTCGAACCATTCATGCTCTTCCCCAGACAATAAAAACGTAGCTTTTTTTGGTACGATTGTTTTAGTTTCATCAGCATTAACAAGAGCACCCGAAAGAGCACTCGAAGAAGCTTCACCTGTGGGCACTCGAGACACTAATTCTTTAATATCACCAGTATCACCCTGAGTATCTTCAGCAGGCAATATCCAATCGGTAAACGTGCGCTCTGCTACTGACCCAACAGCCCGCGCAGCAGGAAACACCGTATCCACCGACATGCAAAACGCACTTATCAAAAAAGCTACGTAGCTCACCATAATCAGCCGATATTTCATCCAAACCCTCCCCAGTTTTTAGATAGTATTGTTTTAGAGATATTTTTTTACAACTGAATAATAAAATCAGCAATAAGCCTTGCAAGCTCTCTGGGCAAACATATAATAAAATGATTGATTGTCTCTGCAGTTGGCTCTAAGCGGGTCCTACGCGCTGCAAGTGCTCTGGTTATTTCTTCTCGTATCATCGCATGTTGTGATCTGTCTGCATGCATGATGGGTACTTTACCATCACGATCACAAGCTTCGCAATTTGCACCCGCAAAAACAAGCCACGAAATATGAATCAAATACTTTTCTTGTAGACTTACATAATCAGGCAACCCAAGAGAACAACCAATGCTCAATGCATGCTGACGCAGCCGAGCAAGCTTGTCCATGACCAAATGTAAAGAAGTTAAGCCTGCACGCGACCGCAGGTTCACATTAACATCATCATGCCCAAGTAATACCATTAAAGCATCCGGTCGATATGATCTACGAAGCTCTTCAGGCGTAGGTTCTGCTGCCGCTGGCATCACTTTTTCAGTCGATACAAATCGCAAGCCATCATATGCTGCTATATGCACAGGCCATTCACCTCTTTCTCGATGTTCAACATGAGCAGCGCCAGCATCGAGCAAGAGCAAAACCAACTCGCCATTAACTTGTGCCGCACGAAACAGCGCTGATCTACTATGTTCATCACTAGAATTTGGGTCTGCATTATGAGCAAGCAAGACACGAACACATGCTACACGCCCAACAGTAACTGCACAATTTAATGGGGGTCGAAATATGTGGTTAATTGCACTTTTTGCCTCATCAATATGCCAACCCACAAGTAATCTTTCTAAATCACCAGGTCTATCATCTTCAATAAGTCTGCGTATAGTTCCCGTTTTTGATTCGCCTGCAGCCATAGAAAATACCTGTGCATACCCACAGGTAATTATGACAAAAAGTATCCCAGTAAATTTCATAGTTTTAACTTTCTTTTCTTTCACGTTCAAAAAACACAAGCGCGCGAGCACTCGCTTGTGCTGCATGTAATAAAATAGAAATATGTTTTACCTCGGGCAAAATTTCGGTCATAAGCTTTGGGTGTGTGCACAGTTTTGCATAATCAATAAGAGCTTTTGGCAAAAACTGTTCGTCATTAGAACCAACAAAGACAGCCAACGGTTTATCAAGTGCTATAAAAACTTTTTCTGGATCTTGCACCGATGTTGCTTTAGCCATCGCACAGGTGTACGACCAGATAACCAGTGAATCTGATTGTTTGAGCCATACAGGATAATTAAAATAAATCACAGGATCATGTTCGAATAACCAACCGCCAGAAATACCATTGAGTATCAGTTTGAATACGTTAACTTTTTTGACAAAACGCTTATTTGTATCAGCAATCTCACGATTAGATAATGCCCGCGGGCCCAGATACGGCGCAAAAAGCAGATACCCAGAAATTTGGTCACGCTCTTGAGCGTCTTGCCATTGGGTATAATTAAGTACAAGACCGCCGCCTGCTGAATGCCCTGCTAAAAAAAGTTGTGCTGTTGGGTGCTGTGCACGTATGTATTTAATAACCGTATCGATATCCGTCCAAACAGTTTCTTGACTTGGCGCGTCGCCGCGCGAGCCACCAGAGTTACCATGACCTCGCACGTCAACAAGATAACAACCGGTATTATAATTATCACACAGTGCGTTCGCCATAAACTGATACGACTTACCACTCCAGCTACCAGCACCGTGATAAAAAATAATAATTTTTTTGCTATTTTCGGGCACAAATTTATACAGCGCTAATTTTATACCATCTTGAGCATTACAATACTCCGGTTGTCTAACCGTCATACCTGACGTCGCATGGACAATCTCGTCTAAACTGAACGGTAACGACTCTTTCATAATAATTTCGCACTCCTGAGCATGAACAGTTATAGTAACAATTACATTAAAAATTAATAAAAACACAACCAGTAAATACAGTATAAAAGATCTGGCAAGCTTTTGTGTATGGATCAGCATATTTATCTCAACATTAGTAAACAGCTATCTATAAACCCGACTGAGCATTAATCGTCATGTTTGCAAAGATTAGGCACAAGCCCAACGTAGTACCCGCGACCCTCACTCTATCTAACCAGCGCAACTCATGCTCTATCGCTTTTATTTTACTCAGTTCACAAGCTATTCGTGCGTTTACAACTGCCGTTATCTTTACTTCAGCTCTCTGATCAGCTTCTCGCTGGGCAACTTTTGCTTTATGTTCTTTAATTTGATGGCTAATACTAGTCCTGCGCTCGAGATCTTCTATCAAAGATTGTGTAAGTGTTTGACCAGCACCACCAAATGCCCACAAGAATGCTCGCCCATCATGATCATAGACCATAAACTCTATGTACATACATGGTCTCTCAACAAGTCTATATATACATCGATAACACAGGTTAATAACATTATGCATGTGCTTTAAACGTTGATTAATTACCAAATCTCGTTCTTTTGCATCCATCGGACTTTTCTCTTCATGCTCACTGGCTGGCAACCGTAACGCTTCTACTAACCAAAGTCGTAATTTTTCTATTTCCTGCCTGTAGGTCATTGCTCCAGCAACTACTGGAGCATCAAACGTTTCAAGAGAAGATTTACGAAGCGTAACACCAATAACAACCCTATTAACTTCGTCATATAATGGTATTGCAGTAACACGCTGGTCAGATTTCACATGCGTTGCGTCTTTCTGATCTCTACGATAGCGCTCTTCTCTTGGATCGTGAACAATTCGTCCTCCACGCTCCATTGCTACCACATATCCATTATCCGGTGATTGAGCTCTTTTGCTGTCTCCAGCAACAACTGCAGGACCAGCAGGTGCGCGCATACTATACAAACGTGAACTCAAAACAGTACATAAGACCACGAGAGAGAAAAAAATTTTCTTCATACTACGCTCTTTCACGAAAAAATAATCTATAAAAAATTATCTATAAGTCTAACAAAGATAGCGTACGTTCATCCAGAAACTCATAAGTCGAAATTGCTAGCTCCGCCAAACCACGACTCAGTCGGTGACTCATAACTATTGATCGCAAGACTCGCAAATAACGCGCTCAAAGCCACTGAACCCGCTTGTTGAAACCGTCTACAACGTTGCGTTTTAAGTCTGATTTTTTCACGCTCAGTTGCAATCGCCTGAGCTACTCTTTCACGCTCAGCTTTTTCAGTCAAATATTTATCAGAATTTGCCTTAATCTCTCTATATTCATCTGCCCTTCTTCTTTCATCCTCTCTGGCTCGATCTGCAGCAAGCTTTTTTTCTCTTCTCTCAGCAGCTTTAGCCTCTCGGGCAGCTATTTTTGCCGCTTCTCTCGCTGGTGCAAGCTCACGCTCTTTTTCCTCATGAGCTATCAGAAGTCGATCTCGCTGAGCAAGAAAATCTTTAAATTTACTCTTTTTCTGCCTATCAACAAATTTTCTCCAATCAGTCCCCATTGCACGCCTGCGCTCTTCCTCCATGTCATGGATGATTTTTTGTACCTGAGCACGTTGTTCATTGGTCAACGTATCATATGAATAGGGTACTGGAGAATCGCCATTATTCTTATAGACCGTGAAATCTATGTAGTTATAACTTCCTAGCAAAAGTGCATCCAACTGAAAATATGCATACCCTAAGCACTCTGATATCCAATTATCGCGAGCTCTATCAGCTGCTATCTTTCTGTCATCATCTAAATCTGCCACACCGTCATCATCAGAAGATCTTATTCTAAGGTTAGCTTCCAACTCACGGCGAACCGTTCGTATCAAAGCGTGAAACGTTTCTCCAGACAAAGGTTCCTTATTATCCACATAACCAGACACCTTTGTACGCGTCGTAGACATAACATGGCTAATTTCATTAAACATGGGCCGTTTTCTTCTTGTACGCGTTGCAAGATCATGCCCGCTATCATCAACTTGTTCATCTTCATCTTCTTCAGACTCTTCATCACGTTCGACAGCTTCTTCATCTTCATCAACCTCAGTAGCTGGTTTCCCGTCACTACCCATGCGTACGGCTTTACTTTCTCCATCAGTCATCCCATACACAGTATTACTACCACACAGGCTCACTACTACAACTCCAGCAAGCAACAATTTTTTCATATTCTTCATAACAATCTCAGCATGTAAAAAATATTCAATGAGTAAAACAACGGTCAGGAGTGTAGCAATAGGAGATATAAAAAACAATGGGACGGGAATCTTAATTCGATACTTTTTTATTAAGAATTTTCATACGAACAAAAAAAAGGGGCGAAAGCCCCTTCAAACTCTTTTATTTCGATACAAGCATGAGAGCACAGACCTGTTTCATGGCCTGGCACAATGCATTAATTTCGGTAAATGCAATCACGTTAATGGGAACGTTTTTCTCAAAACAAATAAGCCTATGCGCATCAACATCACGCTCAAACGTTTCGCGTGATATTACACCAGGAGCCCCAATAAATATAATTCTTTTTCGTTTAAAATCTTTAATCCCATCGTCAAAAGCACGCTCATTAAAATTTTTTAATAAATCGCCCAAGCGAGCTTCATGCATATATTTTTTCAATTCTTGAAACATCACAAATATATCCCCCGTAATCGTGTGGTATTCCAACCGACCGATAGCAGTAACAGTCGTCCATTCATTCATGATCTTTACAAAAATATTTTTAAATTGTTCTGCTTGAATCTCAGTCAAACCCTTTTCATACGTCATAATCAGGCCCAAGCCTGGTTCGATTTTTTCTACAGCATCAGCCACATGATTGTCATGTTCTTCGAGATTAAGCACATCAGCAAGTGCAATCGCTTCGTTTTTTATGCGAGCAAGCTTTGCTGCGTAATCGTTAATAAATTTTTGCGTAAGTAATCTTTTTTTAGGATCGTCTTTACTAAGCTGGTTAATTACATGATAGGCATAGAGCACATATATTTGCTTGGGAAAATATGGGGTCAATCTTTTTGCTTTCATGCTTCCAAAGTCAAAATCTTTGTACTCAGTGGTTTTTTCTGTTGTTCCAGATACACAAAGATTTGTATCGCATGAAACTTGTTTTTGTTCAGGATATACTATTTTTGGTGCATGGGAGCACGACAAACTTGTTAGGTTACATAAAAATAATAGTCCCAAAACAGCTTTATAATTAAACATACCTTCACCCTTCTCTTTTTTTTAGAATAACTCGATATACTAAATCCCCAAGTCTACACACTCAAAAAGACCCTATTTTGATCTTTTTAGAACACACTCTTTTTTATTCTCATCAACCATTATCTTGCCATCTTTATCTAACAAAACGATTTTATCAATCTTATCGTGAGCGCCAAGAAATTGTAGCGAACCCTTTAATTCTCTCGTAAAAAAAATATTATCTCCCGCTGGGTATAATTGCATATCGCGTAACTCGTCAACATATGAATCTGTAATAAATAACCTATCGTTGCGTATGTTTACGGTGATAACGTGATCATGATCTTTATAAACGCCGGTACATTTATTATACGACAATAGAGACTGGAGAGACTGGTTTATCACATGTTTTATTATGGGCTCAAAGCCAGGAATTTTGTATACATCAGATATACTGTTGCTTATTTCACGCAATAATCCGGTAGCATTATGATTATTAACCATAATAATCAACCCTTTTCCAAGCTCAGGCCACACACGAAGATCACAGGTAAATCCTTCGTTTTGTCCCGCATGACCAAAAGATAGCGTATTTTCTGAGCCCCACAAAAAGAACCCAAGACCATGACTGTCGTTCTTAGATGTATATATTTGTGGTTTAAGTGCTTCTCTGAGCAATTCTTGGCTTATTGGGCCAGCTTGTTGCCCATGTAAAATTTTGAGTATAGTAATCGCAAAATGTGCCAGATCTGTGGGCGTTGACCACAAACCAGAAGAGGCCATCTCTGGATGAATACGCCATTTTCCAATCAGCTGTTTACCCATTGCATCATGCCCATATGCAGCATGTTCATGCTCTTTTTCCGGTAGCGGCTGACTAAAAGTACTTGCATGCATACCAAACGGTTCCAAGACGTTTTTTTTCATCCAGACATCAAACTTTTCACCAGTCAGCTCTTCGATAAGAAGTTGCACAATGATTATGCCGCCACCAGAATAGCTATATTCTTTGCCTGGAGTGTTCAGGACACGTACGGGACCTGAATTTGCTTGAGGCTTTTTTCCCTCTAATATCTCTACAGTATTGGGAATTTTGATCCCTGGTTGATATCCAGAAAATCCACCAACACTTGCAAGGCTTGTTCCTGCTGAATGACAAAGTAACCGTCGTAAGGTCACTTTTTCTTTTTTGGTAAATTTATTGTCGGGAACTTTCCAGGATTTTAAATAATTGTTTATATTTTCATCAAGCGACAGTTTTCCCTGTTGGACAAGTATTAAAGCCCCTATTGCCGTAAGTGATTTACTAATAGATGCTGCCTGAAAGAGTGTGTTTGTGTCAATTTTTTTAACGCCAGACGCACGGTAACCATAGGCATGGGCCCATGCCAACTTGCCATCGTTAATAACAGCAATACTAGCCGCAGGGGTTTTGTAATAAGCCATACGCTCAGTAATGGTCATGTATTGATTTTTATCATTATCGATCAATATTTTATAACGTAAGCCATGCTCAACGGCAGTTATGCTAGATTTTTCTCCATTATTGATTGTGCAACCGGAGACACACATCAAGAAAACAATAACGATTTTTTCTAATTTCATAGCATATGCTCCTAAGGCACCTCACGAAAGACTTGAATACATGTAATTTTATTATAGTATTTTTATATAAATAAGAAAAGTATAATATATCCCCCACACGAGAGGTCTTATGAAAAAGAAATTATTGTTATTTGTTATAACGTTACTCAGTATTACGATAAAATCCGGAATTTTTGCCATGAAGAACGTTCAATCAATCAATCAAAAAATACTCAAAGAGCTCGATACGCTTCCAAATCAACCGGTATTATATTCGATACTGGAAAAACGTAATCTGGGTGGTTATTTTTCGAATAATCCTGAAAAATATATTGTTGTTAAAAGTAATGCCCAATATGCTTTTTTGGCCGGAGAGCTTGAAGAAACAGATTTACAAGACGTTTTAGCGTTTTTACAATCTTATGAGAACATAACACTTATTTGTAACGAACAGTATCATAGTTGGTTCTTAAAAAACAGTTACAAACTGTGCCCAAGAATAGAGTTTTTGTATACAGCAAAAACTATCGAACTCTTGCCCATACAAAGTAATTTTGTGCTCAAAAATATCGATCACGAGATTTTTACTCGCTGTATGTGGTATACATTTATAACAAACCTGTACGGGAGTCCTGAACGATTTTTGAATAACGGTTTCGGTGTTGCTTTGTGTGACAATAATACTATTGCAAGCGAAGCATATGCAGCGTGTATTGGCAAAGGGTTTTGCGAAGTTGGTATTACGACGCATACCAATTATCGCGGGCAGGGTCTTGCTACACAAACAGCCGGACAGTTAGTTAAGCAATGTCTTGACCGAAACTTAGTTCCCATGTGGTCGTGCGACTATGAAAATCCAGCTTCTTGGAAAGTTGCTTTAAAACTGGGTTTTACGGTAAACCGTTATTACGCTTTTTTGAAAAAATAGGTAAAAAAAAATACTTTAGAACGTTAACGAAAGAATTTTATGAAACAACGTATGCTTGTGATGTTATGTTTATCTATCGTGCTCTTAATTCCCTGTAAAAACCTATTGGGCATGAAGGCAACGGAGTTCGGACAACCTGTACAAGATGTAAAGATAAGCACCGTTGGTGGCGCTCTACAGGCGCTCGAGGCTGTCTTAACACCTGCATTTTATAGAGACCGAAAACCCATTACAATGGCATTACTGCTGCCTCACCTTGCAAAGATAAAAATATTGCTATCACACACCTCAATGACACCAGAAAAAATCAATCAACCCAACGAGCTCGGACAAACAGAGCTCGGGCATTTTATAGAAATTTTTGGCTTACATTATTCTGCTATGAATAGTGAAATGCGTGACGCTTTTATAGGGCTTATCAAATCGTTTGTTGTATCTGGAGCTGACGTCAATCTAAAGCGAGAACCATTTCCGTTCTCTGCATATGAACAATCTCAAATGCTTGATGCACAACATAAAGATAATAAAGAATACAAAGACCTTACACCTCACATACACAGGTGGGCACTTGAATATAGAAAACCAAAGAAAAGCATTACAGTAGAAAAATCTGCTGGCGAGTGGCATGTAATACGTAGAAAACTTGGGCTTGCCTAGAGATTGTATGATTATAGATGCACGAAAATAGGCGTGATATGCGGGATAACTTTATGCAAAAAAGATAAATCCTAGTTTTTTTCATAGTAATTTATTACCTTTGTTTTTAAGAGACGCGAGAAGAAAAGTATCAAGAGTATCCCAAGTAAAATATAAATTTATTAAAGGAGCTGACATGGCTTATAGCGTTAAATCTAAAAAAAGTGGCAAAATGTACAACTTACATTCAAAAGAAGTAAAACTTGCAGGCGGTCGCCTTCAAAAAATTTACTATTTTGCCGGCGATGTTGGTGAAAATGCACTTAATGCATTACCAGCAGGATATGAAGTTATGGAAAATGAACGTACCGGTCTTCCTATGTTACGGAAAAAAAAGTAATAGCACGGCGTCTTGATCTGAACGTGAAACAGTAGTTTGAGAGGAGATGTTAAACATGCTGAAAAGAGGCGATACCTTTAATATTGGAGAGATTTGCCCGGAATCAGGCATTTTTCGCCTAAAAAATGATCCTTGTGTCTCAGAAGAGCAACGAGAAATTCCCCTTTCAAAAGGACACACGTTTCCACCATGTCGTAGCTGCAAGAATAAAGTTACATGGGAATTTGTGCGACACGCATAATTTCTTATTAATACAAAAATAAAAAGCTCACAAGTTTGATGTTCAATCAAATCGGTGAGCTTTTTATTTTTTGATGTACGTCTGTAACCGTTGCTAGAAAACTTCTACTAAATGAGGTTCTCTTGTAAAATGTTCCCGTTTTTTCTCTAATGTGTCTTTGCTTTCAAAATTTTCTTGAAGAAATCGTGCAATCTCAGGCGTCGTGATAAATTTCAACGTATCTTTACTACCACGAGCCCCTCGTTTTATAAGTAACTTCACGATATCAAGTTTTTTCTGATAAATTGCCACATCGAGAGCTGTTCTTCCCCAACGATCTGTTGAGTTAATATCTGCACCGCGATCAATAAACAACTGCACAATGTCTGGGCCATGGTAGATGATCGCTGTACGGAGAAGCCCATCTTTATATTTAATATCTAAGCCCCAGTTCTCAGGATCAAGTTCAGCCCCACGTGCTATCAGTAATTTTACCATCTCAGAAGAAGAACCTCTAACAGCATGGTTGAGAAGTGGCTCGCCGGATATGAAAGCATTAACACTTGCTCCCCGATCAATCAGTAATTGTGCAATCGCACGAGATCCTCGTTCAATCGCTCTATAGAGAAGCAGATCTTTATCTTTCATCTCCGCTCCGCGATCAATCAGCAATTTTACAATCTCAAAAGGCATGCCTAAGAAGATAGCTGCATCAAGAGGTCGCTCATACCCTGAAGCTCCAATATTTTGAGTAACATCAGCTCCTTGTTCAATAAGAAATTTTACAATTTCTGGCCGATCGTTATGGATGGCACGAGAAAGAAAAGACTCTCCATGTATTTTTGTGTTTGGGCCCTTTTCTCGAATAATAGCTTTAAGTCTTTCAACGGCTCCAACTTTAAATGCCTCATTCGGAAACGAGCGAAAAAGCTGAGCAAATTCTTCCGCAGTCTGTCCAGAAACAGGGACTGCTTCTTTTTTCTCCTCTTTGCCCTCTTTTTCTATTCGTGCTGCTCGCGCCCGTTTCTCAAAAACTTCTTTAATTTTTTCTATGTTTTCTGGTGTGATCTTTGATGAATCGCGATGTTCATGTTGCTTACGTGCAAAATCGCGTTTTGTATGTACAGAAGCTATGTGTTGTTTATATCTAATTCTATAGTCATTAACAATAACTTTGAATTCATCATACCCCTCTTTACAATAAAAATTACTCTTATAGATAAAAAAAACTTTTTGCTTTTGTTTATCGATCACTACATCTTTGATAGAAATTACCTCAGATTCAGCTACACCCGAGATATCGATATCCCCACGCATTCCCCTCATTTCTGTGATCAAAACAATCGCATCCATGGGCGCATTTGCTTTTAATTCATCCATAATATCAGCAAAAGATGCTCGGCTACATTCTATTTTGTCAATACTGCATGCGTCACTAAGAAGAGGAAATTTGAAGTCTTCATCTTCAATGATCAAAGGTCCTACCCGATCTATTCTCTTTTCTTCTTTCTTCTCTTCTTTCTTTTCCTCTTTTTTTGGGGAACCTAAGGTTGTTTTCGATTTCGCTAATAGATCTTGATATTGTTTTACCTGATCTATATTGGCTATTTTTGACTCTTTATCAGCTTCTTGCATATAAATTTTGCTATCGTCTGAAAAAAATGCACACCGTTCGTATTTTGCTGGGATAGCGTCCTCATTTTTTCTATTATAAATAACGACATTTTTGATATTATTAATTTCTTCTATGAAAAATATTTTTAATGGATCAAGCTTATCGATTTTCATAAACCAATCCATTATGTCTTTATTATCCCGAGACGATGAAATTTTTTTTATCTTATGAATTGCATCTCCTGGTATCATGGAAATTATAGCTTCTATCGTCTCTGAATTAATAACGAGCTCAAATGGAATATCTTGTGCGTAGAGTAAAATTATTTCAGGGGCTTTTTTATTAAAAAATTTTACAACATCAAGAGGCTTATCTGGGTTTCTCACGCGTGCTAAAATTGACCCAATAGAAACTATATTTTTTTTGCTTTTCATAACAGAAAACCACTCTATACCCGGCAATTTAATCTGCGGGACATTCCGCCAATCTTTAATTTCCTCAAATTTTTCATCTCCTTTAGGTCGATAATCTATTACATCTTTGACAACATATCCTATCGCCTTTTCGTAATCGATCATTTCCGGTTTCGTTATTTCATTAAAAAAATCTGCATACTGGAGCTCTATAGTTCGAGCTGTCACTGGAGCATCAGTAAGTGCTGCGGTAATAATGGCAAAAGAGTAAGTCTTATGTATAGCAGACAAAGCATCTTTATAAAGGGTTTCAGCATTAACACCTGTCGCATAGCATGACCAATACACTAAAAGCTTTGTATTAATTTTATGTTCTAAAAAATCCAACACCGCCTCAAAGTCCCTCAATGTTAGCCACGCAATACTTTGATTCATTTCTCCGTGCCCACAGAAATAGAAGGACCATAGAGGGATAGCTGTTTTTGTTCGGTATTCTGAACGCATGCAAAAGATGGAACTTTTTTCTGTATCAGCATCATAAAGAGCTTCCATGAAATAGTGCGCATCTTTGATGAATGATTTGAGCATACTAATTCTAGCGCAATCAATATCTTCAACTCTATCAATGGTTTTCATGTGATTCACCTTGAGACCTAATTTTAGCTCAATATCAGAGGTAACTGTTGGCTCATAGGTTTTGACCGAATCAACGGCTATACCTATTTTTCTGAGATAGGTATGAGGGATAAATAGATAAAGAGAACATCTTTTTCCAGGAGAAGAAATTATTTCTTTTATTATCCATTTGTTTGCATATTCACCAGTATCTTTGAATTTAGAAAGAATCCCATCTTCACACAATAATGATGCTGAGGCAATAATAGGTCCTGCTTCTTGAGATAGGGCAAAAGATAAGCACAAACCTATTGTGGGGTCCTTTGGAGTATCATCTAAAAAAATAAGAAGTCCTCGCGAAACATAGGTATACGTTTCTTTTTCTTCTTTCTCTTCTTTAGTTTCTCCTCCGAGTTCCATCGAAAAAACTTGCTGGGAATATCCTACCAGACACATTAATAAAATAATCTTACTATATTTACTATAATTTTTCATAACCGACCCCCCTCATTTTTGAGATATTTCTTTGGTTTTTCGTATAAACATGTAAAAATATGTTACTATCCTAATTCTACAGAAAAAACACGACAACCTGCAATTATTGATACAATAAAAGCCAGATGTTTTGTCTCTACCAACCGAAAGAAACATATGATTGTGATAAAAAATAAAGAGGCGCTCGAAAAAATGCGCACGGCTGGTCAGCTCCTTGCTCAGATTATGGAAACCGTACAAGACAAAGTAAAACCAGGTACCAGCACACTTGAACTCGATATTTTTATTGAACAAAACATAAATAAAGTAGGTTTGAAACCTGAATGTAAGGGATACATTGGGTACAAGCATGCAACATTGGTCTCAGTAAATGATGTTGTTATTCATGGAATACCTTCTAAAGAGATACTCTTGAAATCGGGCGACTTTATTAAAATAGATGTTGTTGGTTCTTATAAAGGTTATTGCGCTGATATGACACGCCCCTTTTTTGTCGGTGATATCAATCCTGTGGCGCACAATATGGCACGTGTTGCTCAGCAAGCTCTTGATGCAGCAATTGCAAAAATTGCGCCTGGCGTCCATCTTTCAGATCTATCATATGCCATACAACAGGTTGTTGAACGTGCAGGTTATGGTATTTTAAGGGATTTTGCTGGACATGGAATTGGCCAATCCATGCATGAAGCTCCTGATGTTTTCAATTATGGCCCGCCCGGTTACGGCACAATTTTGCAAGAGGGCATGACGTTTGCTCTTGAACCCATGATCACCGAACACAGCCATGACGTATTTATTATGAAAGACGGTTGGACAGTAAAAACAGTTGATGGCGGATTAGGAGCTCACGTTGAAGATACCGTTGCAGTAACAAAAAACGGAGCCGAAGTTTTCACACGCCTGACTTAAAAAGATCTAGAAAAACATAAAAAAAATATCTGGATAAAAAATATGCGCCCTATTGGAATTTTTGATTCTGGCGTCGGAGGACTGGGTATTTTTAAACTCGCTACCCAAAAACTCCCGCATCATGATTTTGTATACATAGCCGATAATGCCAACTTACCATTTGGTGAAAAATCAGCTGAGCAATTACATCACATTACTGAAAAGATTGTTCGATTTCTCATCGAAAAACACAATGTCCAAATGGTTGTTGCTGCATGCAATACCGCAACGGTAACAAGCATAGACTATTTACGCCAACGCTTTTCTATACCAATCGTAGGCGCAGTTCCCGTTGTTAAGCCATCGTGCGAACAGTCAAAAAATAAGCGTATTGCTATCTTGGCAACACCGGCAACCATACAAAGCGATTATTTAAAAAAATTAATCAAACAATATGCTCATGATAGCAGCCCACAAAGCCCTATTGATGTCATAACAATCCCGTGTCCAGGACTTGCCGATATGATTGATACGGGCAATCTTGACTCACCAGAAATTACCGAAGCTCTCAAAAAATTCTTGGCTCCAGCGCTTGCGCATAATGTCGACGTGATTGGTCTTGGGTGTACGCAATACCCATTTGTACGCCAACACATCGAACAGCTTGTCCCATCAAATATTCTTATTTTAGATTCAAATGAAGCGGTTGCCAAACAGGTCGAACGTATTATTAACGCACAGCAAGATCAAGATCCAGATTATACTATTGACCCGCAACACACGCCGGTCTATACGTTTTACGTAACCAAAGACGCTCAAAAATTTTGTACTGTCGCACAAAAACTTATTGGACCAATAGTTAAAAACTGCCTTCATGCAAAGCTTACATAAATTATTTATTTCGTGCCCATTTAAATGGATTGAGCGCATTTCTGGCACCCTTTCTTACACCCTCAGCAACACTCTTCTTGATGCGCATTGCAGCATTTTCAACAGCACAGTCATAAAGGGCATATCCAGCAATAAGTACAACCACGATAATAAACAAAAATTTTAATCTCTTCTTAGGTACTTTCTTTTTAACAAATTTCTTCATGAATTCCTCTTATACCAAAAAATTTTACTCCCATTATTCTGCACATCCTCTAAGCTATACATTATCACATCATGAATACGAAACTAGGCTCGTTTTTCTGTGACAGAAAAATACCGGGAATATAAAAATATAGGTGATTCATGAAAAATTACTTTCTACTGTCTTTCATCTTGAGCATGCACACATTCTTGCTGCAGGGGAATATCCAAGACGATCTTGTCAGCATGTATATAGATTTTGACGAATCAGTCTTTATGGCATTTTCAGGACAAGAATTTGAATGGATGCTTGCTCAAAAGCCGCAAAAACAATATTTGCCCTTATTAAAAAAATTATATGAGCAGAGCAATTTTTTAACAAAATTATATCAGCCAACGCTTAATCCTGGCATACCACGCATCATACATCAAATCTGGTTGGGCAGCCCGCTTCCCGAACGCTATAAAAAATTTCAAGAAAGCTGGAAAAAGTTTCACCCAGACTGGGAATACAGACTCTGGACCGATGCGGATGTAAAAGATTTTAAGTTAATTAATCAAATAGCTTACGATCAAAGTAAAAATTACGCTGAAAAAGCAAATGTTTTTCGCTACGAAATACTTGATAGATTGGGTGGTTTATACGTAGACACTGATTTTGAATGCTTTCGATCTTTTGATATGTTAAACCAGTTTTATGAATTCTATACCGGCATGGCTACGATCAACCGCGTAACGCTTATCAATAATGGTTTAATTGCATCGATACCAGGACATCCCATTTTAAAAGCATGTATTAATAATATAAACAAAAAAAATCTTGGCTTTGGGCAAATGGGCAAAAATGGCACTATTTATTTTGGACAAATGGTCGTAGAATCGTGTGAAAACAATTCTACACTAGATCTCACTAAAATCATGATCTTACCACCAACCTACCTATATCCTTGGCCAGGAGTAGGTGCTCATAAATCATTACAAGAGTATATTCTTCCCACAAGCTTTGCTGTGCATTATTGGGATGGAACCTGGACCCCATACTCTGAATTTAGTGTGGCTCCTTCTGCAAAAAAAAGAAAAATAATACTCAGCCAAAAGCGCGCAAAACTTGATCTCAATAGTTAATTGATCGAATATTATTTCGTTAAAATCTTGTGTAAAGCGTCTAACTTTATTTTGAGCACGTTTAATGCTTTTATGAGCGGACCCACAGGAGACTTGTCACCCTTCAATCGCCTGAGATTCTGTTCAGGTTCTGGAATGAGAGATTGCTTGTCTTTTTCAGCTTTAATCATTCTTGTACATTCGTCTTCTGCTATGCCAAGCGCTTTTCCATAATGTTTAAAGTCACATCTTTCAAGAATTTCTTGCCACTCATCAAGATCTTTCATCTCTTTTTTAAACCGTGTCCGCTTCACTGTGACTTTTGCCTGCCATGCAGCAAGCTGTTTTTGGTCTTCTTCTGATGGACTTGTTTCCAGTTTGAGCGTTACTGCAGCAAGCTTCTTCTCTTCATTAATTATGCCCTCTCTTGCACAATTATAAACCCGAATAAATCTTGATAATTCTTCTTCAAATGCTTTTTTTGAAAGCGTTGGTAAAATTTTAGTCAATAGAGCTCCATACATTTGACTCATGCCATATGATGGCTTGTAATAAAAAAAAATAACATACTTTGGAGAAAAAGAGTGTAGGGTATTATATATTTTTTCAAAGTCTTCGGGACATGCTATGGTTCCTGAGTACCAATTTTTCAAATAATCGACAGCTTTTCTCAGTATTTCTGGTGCTAATTTTTCATAAAAGTAAAAGTATTCACCGTTATGCAACTCGAATATTTCTTCTCGTGCAAAGTCGTTAAATTCGCAACCTTTCTGGCCAAAAACCTTGGTGATCAAAGTATCAATTAATCGATAAAATTTTGGCAGATGCCGTTCGACGAGTGGATCTTTTGTACGTGATGTAGCGTTTTTCTGAAAAATTTCGACCGCCATATCAACAACGCCTTCCCATGCTAAAGGAGTTGTTATTGGAGAGTTCTTTTTTGTGTAGAGCTCATACATTCCATACTTCTCAGGATCAATTTTTTTGATGTGATGTTCAAGAATAGCCAATAACGGTTCGAAAAGGGCTGGAGAAGTTGGAGCTCTTGACGGACGCGCAGGGCTTGGTTCAGGGGTTTCAGATTCTGCTTCAGTTTTCGCTTGAGGATTATTCTGAAATTTTACAGGTTGCCCAATTAAATCAGGCTCTGGAATGTAATCTGCTGCGCGTAAGGGATCTGCCATTGCTTTTGCATCTACTTCACTAATAATTTTTACTCCAGGATCTAGAGCAGTCCAATAAAATTCATTTGGTAACAGGTAAAAAGAAAAATCGAAAAGAAATCGAAACCTCGCATTGTAAAAATCTATAGCTTTTTTATAAATAGCAAAATTAGCCAGCAAAAATGGCAACTTTGCAACGGGCAACCCTTTTTTACTAAAATCTTCCTGCAACATTTTAACAGTATATATGCTTATATCTGACACGGTCAATCGAGCGCTCAAACTGGGAAATTCAGTAGTAAGTCTATTTTGTAGAGCATTGAGCGGAGCACTAAATTTATCGACGTGAAACCGTGCAGCAAATTTTGTTCGTGTTTTTTTGAAGCTATCTTTTGTTTCACCTGGTGTTGGCGTCACCCCAAAAATATCATATCCGGTCTTTGTTTCCATAGTGTACAGTTCTGAGACTGGCCCCATACACAAAAGTAAGAGAACATAACGAAGAAGAAAAAACTTCATACATACTCCTTTAATCGATCATATAAATAGAAAATTTATCATCACCATAATGGGCTACAGCTAAGTATTTTCCGTCAGATGAGATATTTATCCCATGCGGAAAACTAATTCTCGATTCAGGATTTTTTAGTTCTGAGATTTTTTTGCCGATTGTGCCATGTATTTTATCAAATTCGTGAACAATAATTCTATCCTGTGCATGTTCAGAAATAATAAGATAAGCATCATCGGGAGAAAAATTGATATCTTCGCCGCCGTCAAATCCATGCTTACTTCGATACACTGACGTTGGTTCTGGGGCTATAATGCCGGTATTTTTATCAAATTTGTACAGAGCAATTAAACCACGAGTTTTGTTTGGCGTAAAAATTACATTTGCTGCATACACAACAGCTACATACGCATCATCGTGAGAAAAATCTAATGATTTAGGTTTTGATCGCAAAAACCGATTGGGTAAATGTGACACAAGCTTAAGTTCTAGGTTTTGATTTTTTTCTTCAAGCTTATATACAGACACTAAGTTAGCCCCTCTCACGGCTGTGCACGCAAGATATTTGTTATCACGCGAAAATCTCACGCCATGCACATTGCGATCTTTAGGTTGTACGATTGCTACCGGCACCGGATCGATAAGATGCGTTTGAGTACTGACACGATAAACATTAACTTGTTTGGCGTGATTCATACTCACAGCAAGCAGTGTACCATCACTGGAAAATGATAAATTTTCTGCACTAAATAACGGAGCCTCTTCTGTATGGTGAATAATTTGTAACGGGATAAACTGGTTATCAGATTTATCAAACCTGTAGGTACAAATAAACCCACCTTCAAAATTAACGGTCGCTAGATAATTATTATCATGAAACCACGCAACGCCGCCGCACGTAGAAAAACGATGTCGATCACCAACGAACGACGTTTGAAAGATTTTATCTCCATATAACGATTTTGGCGTAAAAACTTCACACACAGGTATTTTTTGTAGAGAAAAACCAAATATTAACGTTGTATTAAGAAGTATTACAACGTTAAGAATATATTTTTTAAGCGACATCTAGTACTCCTGAACAATAATCAGCTGACCTCATACAAAAAATTAATCTTTGTTTTTTCCCCACTTAAATGGATTAAGCTTATCACCAACACCCTTCCCCATGCCCTCAGAAACGCCTTTTTTAACTCTTGCCGTGGCATCTTCAACAAGATAGAGATAGCCTTGGTAGGCACCATACCCAGCAAGAAGCAACCCGCCCAAAATACAAATGGCTATCAAGAACTTTTTTAAACCATTATCCATAAATTTCTCTCCGTACATGAACATAAAAAAATTTACAATCGACTGATTAAATACACGCATATAACTCTTACCATGATAGATATATGATTTTCAATATAGTTAACGATCCCGTGATTATTCTTGTTCTTCTCTAGTATACTCGTACATCACAAGTAAAATACAAATCTTATAAATTAGGAGTGACCTATGATATATCTTTGGATCGCTTTGGGCAGCGCCCTTGGTGGCATGGCACGGTTCTGGTGTTTTAATATAATTACATCTGTTGTTGGACCGGTTTTCCCATTGGGTACACTTATTGTTAATATTCTCGGGTCTTTTATTATTGGTTTCTTTGCTACACTCACCGGCCCTGATGGACGACTTGTCGTCAGTTCAACAATGCGTCAATTCGTCATGATCGGTCTCTGTGGAGGCTATACAACATTTTCTGCGTTCAGTCTGGAAACGCTTAATCTCATACGTAATGGCAATATTTTCTATGCTGGTCTTAATATTACACTCTCTCTTATGTTGTGCTTAATCTCTGTATGGCTTGGCTATGAAATAGCCTCGATGCTCAATCACATAAAATAATAACTTATTTTTTTCCGATAGACAGCACGGCAAGTAATTGATATTGTAGGTCGTGTTTTACTCAAATTTATGTATGTTCGTTGGAGTTTTATTTTTATGTTATTTGTGAGAATAATTTTTTTCTGTGTGATAAGTTTTAATAGTTTATATGGTATGCATAAGTCTGAAGAATCGTCGTCTAATGCTCATGCAGCTGTTCCTGCAGATGCCGTAGGAGAAGTATGCACTATGCTCGCAAATTTAGGGCTCGATAAAGGTGATTGTAATGAAGTTTTAGACAGTGCAGGTATTAAACGTACAGGAGCTGCTAGCTCAATAACAAAAACAGACTCTAACGGCCAAGAGCAGGAAGAAGAAGAAGAAGAAGAAGAAACCCCTGAAACAAAAGAAGATACAAAATATTTTTCTTCTCCTCAAGTAGTGGTATATGATGCCGCGATAAGGCTTTTGGAAAGAAGCGATATCTTGAGCAACTTAAAAAGTGGTTTTACGGGGTTGAGTTTTGAGGCGAAAAAGCGTGGTGTTTCACTGGTAACTATTATTCGTACTAAAAAGTTCATGCGCATACTCAAAGATCGAACTGATTGGTTAGAACTTATAGAACATCTGTCAAAAATTACCGGGGCTAAAATAGGCTTTGTAACGACTTCAGGCCTAGAATTTGTAGAAGAAAAAGATGATGAGCCTACATCAAGACCTGTAATATGGAGTCCCCTCGGGCTATTAAAACCACAAGAACTGGAACTCTTTAATGATATGGTAAAGATGCTCATGTTTTATGATTGGGCATCACTATGCTCAAGAGACAATACCAATCCCGACTGGGATATCGAACAAAGCCCTTGGGACATCGATAGGAAATTGCGAGCGTTTAAAAAGAAAGCAAATCGTTTGTGCCTCAATTTTAAAAAAATACTCTCATGCTTGTATCATGGAAAATCATTAATTGATATAGTAATGCTTTATGATCTTGGTATCGATCAAAAGAACATAGACGATGGTCAACTTTTTAGACGCCATGGCTTGCTGTATGTTATTGAGGCTTTGTATGACCTCGGAGTCCCCATTGTTTCTATAGCTGATGAAAATCCAACACTTGAAACACTCTGGAAATCAAAAACTATAGAAAACCCTGGTGACATTATATGTTGGTTTATTGAACATGATCCTACAATTAATAATCCTAGAGTTAAACCTGACACCGTTTCTACGATAGAATTATTTACTGATGGTGCAAAGGTTCATCAAAGGACTGGCCCTCTACCAACAGATACTAATCTTCTTAACAATTATAGTCTCAATTTGAGTGCGCAGACATGGAAAAAATTTGGAGTTATCATGTCTCAACGTTATAATCTAAGCTCTGATAATCTTGATAAAACTTTTCAAAGAATTGTAATCGAGATTGGTCGAGAAAATGATCTCCAGACTTGCGGAAAAAAGCCCAAAATAAAAGATGAATGGTTTTGTTAATTATTAAAGAAAGAGATTAGATATGTTTAAGTATGCGATTTTTTTATTTGTTTTTTGTTTCTATAACACTGATGTATTAGCAATGCGTCCTGCCGCCCCTACTGATGCTGTTGCCGGCGCCCCGGCAGAAGGCCCTGCTGTTGCTGCCATCGCTACAGATCTAATAAATTTCACGCTCGGAGACACTCCTATTACACTAGCAGCAATCTGCGTGGCTTTGGATATGAAGCTAGATGATTTTCCTGATTTTCTAAAATCGCAGCGCCTAGATTGCCTGAAAACCGGTCTCGATTTTGCAAAAATATGCGCTGACCCAACGCCGCACGGCTCTTTAATTGATTATGCTTTTGTAATGGGGTGCAATTTGGAAACCATTCAAGCATTACATAACTACGGGAAAGTTAAAATTCATTCAATTAATTCGCCAAACCCAACAATAGAAAAAATTTGGAGGCAGGACAAGCATCCAGATCAGAGAAATATTATAACATGGCTGGTAGCAACGGATAATGATAAAATTACCTCACGCCATGTTCGAGATCGACTATATGAACCAGGTGATGTCGTTAAAAGTTTTCAGGCTTTTTCTGATCGTATGTTAGCAAAGTATCCCCACACGAAATGGGCCGCTTTTGCAATATTTAATTCTGTGGTCACAACGCTTTTTAATGCTCATGCATCGTTGCAAGATGATGAGCGGATGAAGAGAGAATAATTTAAAATAATTTTTTTAATAAAGGGATTTATTATGTTTAAGTTTACGATATTTATATTTGTTTTTTGTTTCTATAACACCGGATTATTAGCAATGCACCCAGCGAGTCCTACTGATGCTCCTACAAGTGCTACAGCCGCGGTCGCACCGACACATGATGTCGTGGTTGACTTGAGTGATGCGTTCAATAAATTTGTATTAGCAGATGCTCCAGCACATGCCCCTGGAGTACTGGCTACTGAAGAAAAAAGTGTATATGAAGCAATTGCCACTGCTCTTAATACAAGACACGATAATTTTACACTCTTTATGAAAGAATGGGCAATTCGTTGCCGTCGTAATGGTATAGATTTAGCAAGAGTTTGTTCTTTCAGGACTCCAGCTGACCGTTCTTTGATTGACTATGCAATTTTTGCTGGCTGTGATGCAAAAATTCTTCAAGTTCTCAAACAATACGGTGTACCAGTCAATTATATTGATTCAAAAAAACCAACAATAGAAACAGCTTGGGAAGCCAAAAATCCAAATCGACTAGCTATTCTTAAATGGCTTATAACAACTGATTTTAAGCAGCCAAGCTTTACGATCTCAGAGGGATCATTCATGTGTAGCCCTAACACAATGGCATTTTTTAACTGTATTCTTGATCTACAAGATAGATCTCCAAATATCGATTTATTTAACTTTTGTAAGCAATTTATAATGGCACAAGCTCTGAAGAATACTCCTGGGCTTACAATTACCTGCATGTGCGGCCAATGCGTTGATTCCAGAGGATCATAAGTAATAAGTTTTTTTAATAAGAGAGATTTTAATATGTTTAAGTATGCGATATTTTTATGTATGTTTGGTTTTTATAACGTAGAATTGCAAGCAATGCGAGGCGCTGCAGCAGCTCCTGCGGCTCCTCCCGCCGTGGCTGCCGTATCGACAGATGACTCAGCCATTACCCAGATCATAGAAGATCTCAATGAGTTCATATTAGCTGATCCTCATGCTGCCCTTAAAAGAATCCATCAAGCAATTATTTTTTGCCTTAAAACTCAACCAACTCAATTTGGTGCTTTTATGGAAAAACTAACTGTATTTTGTGCTGAAAGAACCATCGACTTAAAAGCCGTATGCTCACTTTCTATTACGGGAGAAGATCTAATTGTTGATGTTGCTATTACTGCTGGCTGTTCTATTCATGTAATTTACAAACTTATTGTTGAATGCGGTGCCCCAGTAAATTATATCGATTCAAAAACCCCAACACTAAAAACTGCATGGAACGCTTGCAAAAATCCATCTCAAAAACAAATTATCGAATTGCTTCTTAAATCTGATCCCTATAAACCTACCGGAATTATTGTAAAGCGAGGAGAGTTAGGGTTAAGAGCTGATGATATGATGGTAAGCTATATTACAGGTCTTAATACTCGATCTGCAAACCCAGCAATGTGTAAATTTGCTCTTCTGATTGCCATGGAAATCGCGGGGAAAAATACCCCAGGCTTTGTCGGCGTCTGTGAATGCGGGAGCAAAGATTGTAAACCTGTATCACTGACTCCAGGACTGATGGTTCAACGATAAATTTTAATATGTATAACCCAAAAAAATTCAAACGAAAGAAAATTTCTATGTTTAAGTATGCAATAGTTTTATCTATTTTTTGTTTCTATAACACCACTATATTTTCGATGCACCCTGCAGCACCTACTGGAGTTCCTACTGGCGCTACTGCTGGTGCTCCTGCAAGTGCACCGGCACCTGATGTCGTGATTGATTTAACAGATGAGCTCAATAGATTTGTATTAGCAGATGCTCCAACACATGCCCCCGGAGTACTTACTGCTCAAGAAAAAGATGTACATGACGCAATTACCGAAGCTCTTGGTACAAAGCACGATAATTTTGCGCTCTTTATGAGAGGACTGAACATTCGTTGCCGTCGTAACGGTATAGATTTCGCAAGGGTTTGTTCATTTCAAACTCCAGCTGGTCGTTCTTTGATTGACCATGCAATTCTTAAGGGCCGTTCTGTTCATGTTCTCAAAGAACTTCGCAAATATGGCACCCCCGTACGTTTTGTTGATTCAAAAACTCCAACATTGGAAATAGTTTGGAATGATGAAAAAAATCCCGATCAAGAAAATATTATTCGATGGCTTATAGAATCTGATCCTCAGCAACCAGTTGGTATTATACTCGCAACAGGATATTTAACGCTCCATCCTGATGATAAGCTCGTGCAATGTATTAACCGTCTCCAGCACACATACCCATCGCGTACTTTACACGTTTTCACCATTAATCTTTTAATGCGCATAGCTCAATCTAAAATCCCAGCATTTCCCTGCCAATGTGGTAGAAGTAATTGTGGGGCTGAGCGATTGTTTACAATGTTTATACGCCGCCAATAAACAATTTTTTATCTAAGATTTTGAGAGAGCGTGAAATGACAAAAACTGTTATTTCGCGCTCTCTCTATTTTTTTATAAAAAATTCTAATATGACCAAAGCAGCGGATTACCCCTCGAGACGTCACCGTGGGCAAAAGTACGCGGAACACATATTACCTATCCTGAGAAATAGTTTCAAAAATATTAATATTTGTTGATCTTAAAATAGAATTTTTTATATCCTGAAAAAAATAAGTAAAAACATACGCATAAAAAAAGAGAATATCATGAATAAAATAAATATTATTCCTGCGCCGGTAACCGTCGAAGAGCTTTATCAAGAAATGAACGAGACACTGGACCATCCTGAATATCATATCACGATTATTAATGTTCTTTCGGAGAAATACTTTCAGGATTGCAAAATAGAGGCATCTATTAATATACCCGCAAAAGCTATTGCTGATTATGTTGACGATTGGGACAGAACAAAGACTATTGTCGTTTATGACGCAGCAGATGATTCTGATGCAGGCGTCGAAGCTTATCAAACGCTTATTGATATGGGTTTTGATGATGTTCGTAGATTGGTCGGCGGATTAAAAGAATGGCACGATAAAGAATACCCAACAGAAGGTGCATGTACTATGGACCATTTATATAAATAGTAGGAAAAAAGGCTTGGATCCTGAAACGAGTTCAGGATGACAAGAAAAAAATATTTTTTTATCCAATTTAACTAATAATAGGAGAGAGTACCCATGGACGCGAACAGAATAATTGTCGGTATTGTGCTTTTAGGCGCATCGTTAGTCGTGGCAGATATGCTCATTAAAGAATGCACACAAAAAGAAAGAATTGTTGTTGGTGTTCTGGTTGGCGCAGCTAACGGGGCGTTTATCGGTGGTTCCATAGGCGCTCCTGGCGGTGCTGTCGCTGGTGCTGCAGTTGGTGCTGCCCTTGGAGCGCTGGCTGGAAAAAATTATGAAGACTTTCATAAAGATAAACATCATAAAGGTGATCACGATAAAGCTTAATTTATCATCTTATTATAATTATAAAAAAAGTAGCAGTATGAGTCATGCTGCTACTTTTATTTAGAGTAAGCTTTTTTTGGTACTATTTGTTTTGGAGAGTACAATGTTCAAACGTTTACTTACATGCCTAGTTTTTTTTGGAACAATTTATATTCTAACAGCAAGAGCAGCACAGCCGATCTATGAGTTATCTATTGCTGCAATTGCTACCCATCTCGAAAAAGCGTAAGAACACATGAGCTTCAATTACATGTTCTTATTTTTATTTTTCTGATCAAATGCATCAAGCCGCGTAAAAAGCTCATGTAAAGGTTTCATCTTTTCTTTGATAACGTCTTTTTCTCCCTCTATTTTGGGAAGTTTAACATGAAGCGATGTAAATACGTGGTCCCAATCACTATCCGGAGACCAACCATTAATTATTTCAGGTGATGACTTTATAAAGAAATTACGCACATTGGGAATTTTCCAATCTTCTTTTATTTCATCCGTTGAATCAAGAACAACAAGCGTAAAATTTAATCTGGGCCATTGATTGCTAATAATATCACGTAATTTTTTTGCCTGGCTATAGGTACTTAACTTTCTAAAGAAATATATATGCTTTCCAGAGGAACACGCAGCCATAAAACGCACAATGCGCCGATCAAACCTCTCTCTTATGTCGTGCAATACGTTTTCATCTAATGGTTTCGATGCATAGAAATCATGTACAAACACAATATTATAATCCTTGTGTAAAACAAATCTTTCGCCGTCTCCACCAAGATTCTGCAAACATTCAAACTTCAAAAAATTATTAAATTTATTCTCTAATAATTTACATATCCCATCACAATCCCGAGACACTAACCAGTCAAGTGGAAATGCTACTTTTCTGGCACCAATCCGTCTTATTTGAATGGCTGTTTCACAATCGGAACCGAGCGGAATCATTATGTAAGGATCATTAAATTGATCTGGAATATTTTCTGGTAACCCCCAAAGAACATTCCAGTTAGAAAGATCCCATGAAGCTGATAAGGTCTGAAAACTGAAAATATAAACTATAAGAAAAAATTTACTCACAAAGTTCTTCATTATTGCCCCGACAAAAATTAGATTTCCTTTAAAATCTCATAAAATAAAGATAGCATATCGCTGATAGCTCAATCAAAGAAACATTTTCTAAGCTTTTTTTACATTTAAAAACCAACAAATCAGAGTATCCAATTTAAAAATTGGATGTAATTGGAAAGTTAATTTCTAAGTCAGGATCTTCATACTGTTTAATAGTAGGACTATCTTTTCTTTGCTGTACATACCAATCTCTGGTTGGATTACTGCGAAATCCATCTCGAAAAAGCGTAAGAGCATCAGAAGGAGTATTTTTGAAAGGCTCATAAAGATCTTTTCTTACAAGAAATAAATTAATGGTGAGACACACAGGTTCGTATCCCAAAGTTCTCGCTATATCTATCATAACAGGTATGGGTTGTTGAAGATTGCCCGCAGCAACATTTGCAGGAACTTCTTTAGTAAAAAGTGGATGCCAAAATAAGTTACATTCTATCATGATAACTTTTGGACGACATTTTAAATTTTTTAAAAAGAGAAAATCAAGCCCATCAACATCAATTGAAAGAAAATCAATCTCTTGACGAGGAAAATAAATATCGCGAATTTGATCCAATGTCATATTATTCGGATCTCTATCATCATAACCTACAAATTTATCTAAACATAAAACATTCTTTTCGTTTTTATAATTTGCTTCTAGTTGATCATATGCGCCTTGACGGGGTTCTATCATAACGCCTGTCCATCCTTTTTCAAGAAGATATCGCGTATTTGAAAGCCAAATCCCATCGGCTGCTCCAAATTCAACAAAAAACCCTTTTGTTATATGTAATCGATTAAAAATTTCTTCAATAATTCCATCCTCTCCATTTTGAGAATGTACGGTAAAAGCATGCCGATTTAAACTGCTAGGGGATAATCTATTCATAACTTCTGGGGAAATAAAATTATTTCGATTGAGAGTCTCTGCATAAGAAAAATTGTTAACAAAAAAAATGTTACCAAGAAGAAATGAGAACAGCATATACATAACGTATCTTTTTTTCACAAAAATTTTCACAAAACTCCCTTTTTTTCTAGATCATATATCTTGCTCAACAAATATCATGCTCTAAATATACTAACGAAATCAAAATCTTACATCAAGAGATAGTTGAAGTATAAATGTGGTCAAAAAAAGCAGGATCTGCCAGCGATGGTGTGAATTTACGGTAATCCTCTTCTTTATGATGCCTGCTCACCTTGAACTCAATGACATTTTTTAATCCCAGAATAGGAGGAGTTCCCTCTTCATCATAATTAATAATGACTAAAATAAACTCTATATGAGAAAATTTTCTCTCAAGTGCATCATATAGCTCTTGCGCCTCAGTTGCCGTAACCGTGCGGCAGGCTTGTGTAAAAAATGGCATATTATTAAGAACATTAAGATTGCCATCGAATGCAGAACGAACAAAAAAGATTCTGTTTGCAAGTTCCTGCAAGTTAAAAAACCGCTCTATGCGTCTTTCATATTTTTCTTTAACGCTTGAAAAATGTGTATATAAATCGCTATAAGCAGGCCAATCATGTCGAAAATCAATATTGTAATAAGAATTAAGAACATATCCTTCTTGATAATAGGCTAAGTATTTCTCCTCAAACAGGTGTATAAACTTATCATCAATAAGTTTCACCACTCCTTTATTATCTAAAGAAAGAAGCCAATCGATTGGCGTAGAAAAATTCCTTGATCCCAGTGTCCTAAAAATATTAGCCACTTCACAATGAGAGCCAAGACTAACAACTACCGCTTCTTTTAAAGCAGTTACAACGCGTAATGTTTGTTGTTGATCTTGTTGAGCACTCGTCGCTTCCCCAAGCAAACCTTGAAAACATACCACGGTAAAAAAGGTCAAAATACACACCCAGTTCTTCATGCGTTTCACTCCACATTAGGTACCAAAAAATATCTTGACAGAACAATCTTTACATGAATATCATGGCTTAGCAAAAATTTTAAATCAACACTTTTGTAAATTTTTTTGGAGAAAAAAATGTCAAAACTTTTCTTTGCATGGATATTTTTTCTTGGGACGATTACCAGTAACCTAACGGCAAGCACAGCAAAGCCGACCTATGAGTTATCTATCGCTGCGATTTTTCGCAACGAGGGACCCTATTTACAAGAATGGATCGAATATCACCGCATGGCCGGAGTAGAACATTTTTGGCTTTATAACGATAAAAGCACCGACAATTGGGAAGAAGTACTGCAACCTTATATAGAAGAAAAAATTGTTGAAGTTATCGACTGGCCAATACCAGGCCCTGCATACTTCTTGGAGTATCAATGCAGTGCTTATAGAAATGCATTGAAAAAAACCGCTGGTGTCACAAAATGGCTTGCGTTAATCGATATAGACGAGTTTCTCCTACCAGCGGAAGAAAAAACGGTCACAGAATGTTTGACAAAACATTTTCCAGGTGCTGCTGGAGTGTATGTAAATTGGCATAATTTTGGAACAGGCAGTGTTAACTTACAAGAAGGAGAGTCTCAACTTTTTCGTCTCACTGCATGCAGCAATAAATATCATTCTAATAATAGTATCGGAAAAAGTATCGTAAGACCTGAATGCACGCTACCTGATGATTTTTGGAATATCCATCATTATCCGCTAAAACCTGACACATACTATTATAATGGTGATGCACAACAACTGAGTTTTTCCGTGATTGATCCATCAAAACCACATCTTGTAAATTTAAACCTGGACGGAAAAGTACACAACAAATTTATCCGTATCAATCACTATGTCATGCGAGATGAAAAATTCTTTCATAATAGAAGACTTGCTCGAGCCAGTGAAAAAGGGTTGGTTTGGGAACATTATCATGCATTTAATAAAGAACAGGACACCGCAATAATCAATTTTATTCGTGAAAAGCATCCTGAGATGTATAAAAAATTCTGGAAATCCCATGTTTTAACAGAACCATCTTACCAGTTATCCATCGCTGCAATTTTTCGAAACGAAGGACCATTTTTACAAGAATGGATTGAATATCATCGTATGGTCGGCGTTGAACATTTTTGGCTTTATAACGATAAAAGTACGGACAATTGGGAAGAGGTACTTCGGCCTTATATAGCAGAAAAAATTGTTGAAGTTATCGACTGGCCAATACCAAGCATGGCACACTTCATAGAGTTTCAACGTAATGCCTATAGAGATGCGTTAAAAAAAAGTGCTGGCGTCACAAAATGGCTTGCGTTAATCGACATAGACGAGTTCCTCCTACCAGCGGAAGAAAAAACGGTCACAGAATGTTTGGCAAAACATTTTCCAGATGCCGCTGGAGTTTATGTTAATTGGCATCACTTTGGAACAGGTGGTATTAATTTAAAAGAAAAAGAATCACTGCTTTTTCGTCTCACCGCATGTAGCAATAACTATCATTCTAATAATAGTGTCGGAAAAAGTATTGTAAGACCTGAATGCACGCTACCTGATGATTTATGGAATATCCATCATTATCCACTAAAACCTGATACATACTATTATACTGGTGACGCACAAAAACTGAGTTTTACAGGTGTGCATTTGGAACTAGATGGAAAAGTACATAATAAATTTATTCGGCTCAATCACTATACCATGCGCGATGAACATTTTTTTCATAATACAAGACTTGTCCGAGCCAAAGGCATAGGAATTGAAGAATGGTTGGTTTGGGAACATTATCATGCATTTAATAAAGAACAAAGCACCGCAATAATCAATTTTATTCGTGAAAAGCATTCTGAAATGTACGAAAAATTCTGGAAGCCTCGTGTTTTTTAACAAAACCTCATCAAGTATTTTGGAGATCACGATGTTAAAATTTTTCTTTGCAACTGTATTTTTTCTTGGAACAATTGCCAACACGCTATCAGCTTACGAGTTATCAATTGCTGCGATTTTTCAAAACGAAGGACCATTTTTACAAGAATGGATTGAATATCATCGTATGGTCGGCGTTGAACATTTTTGGCTTTATAACGATAAAAGCACCGACAACTGGAAAGAAATACTACAGCCCTATATAGAAGAAAAAATTGTTGAAGTTATCGACTGGCCATCGCAAGATTTTGCGCACCATGAAAAGAATCAAGTTAATGCTTATAAAGATGCCTTGATCAAGAGTACCGGTGCTACCAAATGGCTTGCATTAATCGATATCGATGAGTATATCCTACCAGCAGGAGAACGCACGGTCACCGAATGCTTATCAAAACATTTTGCACATGCTGCAGGCGTGTATATTAATTGGCGTAACTTTGGAACAGGCGGTGTTTATTTACAAGCTGGCAAATCTATGCTTTTCCGTCTCACGGCATGTAGTGATAACTATCATCCTGAAAACGGTACCGGAAAAAGTATTGTAAGACCTGAATGCACGAGACCTGATGATGTTTGGAATGCTCATCAGTTTGTTCTCAAGCCTGATGTATACTATTATAATGGTGATGCTCAGCGACTGAAATTTTCAGAGTTAGGTTTGAATCTCGATATGAAAGTACATAATAAATTTCTCAGAATCAATCATTATACTATGCATGATGAAAATTTCTTTCACAATACAAAACTGGTACGCATCAGGGGCGGAGGGCGTGAAGAATCGTTAATTTTGGCTCATTATCACCAATTTAATAAAGAACAAGACACCGCAATAATCAATTTTATTCGTGAAAAACATCCTAAGATGTACAAAAAATACTGGAAATCTCGTGTTCCACCAAAAGGTCATAAACCATGGAGGAAGAGCACAGCGGGCAATATCAAGCAGGTAGTCACCAAGTAATATTATTGAGGGTAACATGAAAATAGTCGTAAAATTTGTTTTGGTTTTCTTATTCAGCAGTCTTACAGCGTCAGTATTAGTCCCCGAAGATCCCAATACACATGATCAAAAACCTTTTGTAACCGCCCGTATCCTTGGCCAATTGGGCAACAACTTGTTTCAAGTAGCAACCGCCAGTGCTCTTGCCTGGGATAATAATGCGGAACCATGTTTTCCAGATTTTTTTCCAACATCAGTTGTTTATCAACATGTATTTTTCAGATTCAAAAATAAATTACCCAACGTTCCCATTACTTTTGAATGGAATGAGCCCTCACCTACTTATCGCGCTATTTCTTACCAACCTAATATGCTTATGAGCGGCTATTTTCAATCAGAAAAATATTTTGTGCGCCATCGCGATCGTCTCTTAGAAAGCCTTGCTCCTCATCCAGATGATTTAGCATATATGCGTAAAAAATATCAGCAATTATTAGATCATCCCAATACGGTAGGTATACAAATCCGTTATTATAAATGGGAATTCCCAGCTACTGACAGTGCATATCCTCAATATGGCAAAGATTATTTAGAAAAAACAATGTCCCTGTTTCCTGAATCTTCATTATTTGTAGTGAGTTGCAACAATTTAGATTTTGCTCGTAAAAGCATTCCTCACTGGGCAAAAAACGTCATTTTTATTGAGAATGAACCCCACTACATTGATTTTTACTTACTGAGCTATTGTAAACATAACATCATAACTAATTCAACTTTTGGCTGGTGGGCTGCATGGTTAAATCAAAATCCAAATAAAATTATTGTTCGACCTACAAAATGGACTGGCTACTTAGATGGATCGGAAGCTTGTCCAAAAGAATGGCTCAGCATAGATGCCAAGCATGAATAGTTTTCAGCTCCAAAGAAGACATGAAAAAAATAGTCGCTTTTTTACTGAGCCTTTCATCGCTTTATCTTTATACAGCAAACTTAGAACCCTTGGAAATAATAGATATTATTACAAATTTTTCTCTTGATGAGCTTTGTCCTACATCAAAAATAATCGCGGAAACCAGATCTAATGTTCGATGTTTTTTTGATTTTAATACGTATATTACATCTTGTTATTCACCTGATGTAAAAAGAATTTTCTTCATGAATGATGTCGTATCTTTATCAAATCTTGTTATATTACCAGATGATATTAAAAAAAAATTAATTCTATTTACCTGGGAACCTGGTGGGGTGAACCAAGCGTATGCTGATTTTTTTTCGCGTGTTTATACGTTTAACGGTACATTAGTTGACCAAATAAAATATTTCAATTTTTTTTATCCTGTCCTAACACCCCTATGTTCAGATCTTGCCAAATTTGAAGATAAAAAGCTTTGTGTTATGATCTCCCAAAGCCCTTCACCAGAGCGAATTAAAATAATTACATTTTTTGAAAACAAACCCGAAGAAGATTTTGAATTCTACGGACATAGTCAAATCATTCAAAGTACTCGATATCGCGGGAGTATTCCCGGACACCCATTAAGCCAAGAAAAGTTTTCTATGCTCAAAAAATATCGCTTTTGTGTGTGTTTTGAAAATTCCAGTATAAACGGTTATATAACAGAAAAAATTTTTGCAGGTTTTGCTGCTGGATGTGTTCCTATTTATTGGGGAGCACCTAATATAAAAGAATATATTCCTCAGGAATGCTTTATTGACTATCGTAACTTTCAAAACGATGAAGAATTGTATAATTTCATCAAAAATATGTCCGAGCAAACACATCAACACTATATCAATAATATTCGCACGTTCTTGCTCAGTGAAAAAGCGTATCTATTTTCTGCTGAGCATTTTAGTGAGATCATCCACGATGCTATAATGCATTAGATTATGTTTGAGTGACTGCTCACCCACTCTGTTATAGTATGTATAAGCTTTTCTTTTATTGGAATATACAACGTAGGATTTTCGGTTGGGTTATCAAAATTAAAATTGACCAAGCCAGTCAGTAATTCTCCTCGCGAGCAGTATCGTGTAAGTTCTTTCAGTCCATCAAACCTATGATCAAAGTGATCGGTTTCTGTGGCTGGAATCAATAAAACAGGTGTTTGAAAAGCAAGACATGGCATGGTAGCATGTAATCTTGATGTAACCACACATTTTGCTCTCTTATATTTTTCTAGAATCTCTTCTGCATATTTCAGTCTTTGTTCAGGATCACGGCTCATGTTTGCACTCACAAGATGAGTTAATATTACAACCTTAGATTTTGTTTTTGATTTAATGAAATTCACGCACGCATCACTTATATCAACGGCATATATAATGTCATTTCTTGTTTTACATGAGTTTTCTAATGTTAAAGTAAGACAACCTGAAAAATAACTGGGAATATTTTTCTTTTGCAAATTTTTAAGCGTATAATAATCTCGAGCACCTACAGGACCGTGCTTTTTATAATATTCTATACTTTTATTAGATAGTGCATGGGAGATAAATTCATCTGCAAAATGAATTGATATCAAAAGAGGATCTATTGACAAAGACGGCGGCCAGATTTTTTTAGGCAAAGCGGTTATACGCATAATCCAACCACTTAATATCGTCTTAACTACTGAACTATGATCAAAATGACCTATCCTTTCTCGATCAATCGCAATACTATTTTTAGGTAAAAAATTTTTTGCAGCTATTGACTGTATATCATCTCCAAGATTATAGGAAGAATAAGATAAAATATATCCGAAATTATTAGCTCCATTTACACTTAAAGAACAAAAAAAAGAAAAAATAAAGAAAAAATAACTAATCCAATTCATATATTTTTTTCTTTAAGAATTATCTTTCATCATAAAATCACCCTAATCAATGCGTTTTTTTATTTTGAGTAAGAATAATATCATTCCAAGATACATTATTTACCGCACAGATCGCATTCATAGTCCCAAGAACATGCGCAAGGTCTTCAATTAATTTGTTACGTGATTTTACGGTACAAACTTCTTGTGATTCTTCTAACATTCTTAAGCGAAGCTGCTTATCATATTCAATACTATCAAAAGTTTCCCAGTAAACTTTTGATATTTGCTCTTCTATACGTTCTGCCATCTTATCTCGTCATATATTGACAAATTAGATGCTCTTGTTGGTCCCGATGGATGGGACATTTTATTTACCGACAAAGATACAAAAGACAAACAGGGAAACTATGTTATTTGTCTGAATTATGCGGAAAGACCAAACTTTACACCAAAAAATCCAGAACGATTTGCGGTTCGCCGACAAATGGGAGATGATTTTATGAAGGTTGGCGCACGTTACGGTGCTTATTCTATGATCGTTCGAAGATCTGCGATGAAGAAAATTCTTGATTTTTTTAATCAGTATCGCATTTTTCTGCCGTATGATATGGAATTTTATCTTCCTGATGATATGAGAT
>Ga0207075_1012_pt4 | contig 38444 bp, 30 predicted proteins | sample Alteio_BWMinHeat_64_FD_153587 | JGI IMG/M metagenome (GOLD analysis project Ga0207075, IMG submission 153587) | Enriched cells from forest soil in Barre Woods Harvard Forest LTER site, Petersham, Massachusetts, United States -... | ecosystem: Environmental > Terrestrial > Soil > Temperate forest >... | reverse complement strand
GCAAATGTTTCTCAAGACGTCTTAGACATACATGCACTTGACGAGCAGTTGCATCAGATTATTGGCTATAGAACTCCTGGTTGCTTAAGAGGTGCTACAGGCCCTACGGGTCCAACGGGTTCTACTGGAGCAACTGGGCCCTGTTGTACAGGTGCAACGGGTGTTACGGGTGCAACTGGAGCAATTGGTTCGACAGGCCCTACGGGAGCAACAGGTTCTACGGGTCCTACGGGCATAACAGGTGCAACCGGTCCAACGGGGACAACCGGAGCAACAGGCATAACAGGTTTAACAGGCGCTACGGGAGTAGCGGGAGCAACGGGATCAACAGGTCCTACTGGTGCAACAGGATCAGCTGGCGCAACTGGTGCAACGGGTCCCACAGGAGCAACTGGCTCAACGGGGGCTACGGGAGCAACAGGTGTCCTTGGTTTTGCAGAATTTATACGTACGATTCAATCGCCAAATAATTCTGTCCCTCCTGGAACGGCCTTTACAATCGATACACAAGTAGCTAACAGTATCCCGTTAGTGATTGCGGCCTCAGCAGGTGCTGGTGGAACTGTTTTCACCCTCAGCGGAATTGGTACATATGTCGTAGACTATGAAATGAGTTTGGGTTCTGCAGGATCTGTCGGCATTTATACAGGACCGACATCGGGATCCCTATCCTTAGATACTAACACTGTTGCAGGATCTACGACAGCAACGACATGGATTCATGGACGGGCATTTGTTGTTGTGCCAAGTTCTACACCGGTAGTCTTTGCAATTAGCTCTGTTGTTGGTACTGCAGCTGTTGTAACTGCCGGAACTGATGCAGGTAGTTTCATGATTCGACTCACCATTTTGAAAGTTTCATAAACCCAATTTCTGTGAAACGATTAACTTAGAAAAAACGTACTGATGGCGTCAGGAATCACCTGGCGCCATCAGTACTTGTAATGTATTGACTCGTTTTGAGCAATTTATTTACGGTCTTAATGTTACAAAAAACAGGTTTAATTATTTATTTGAAGGACGAGTTCATGACGCAAAAACAAATCAAACAAATTCTCCTGCTTTCTTTACTGGTGCCATTGTATACCGTAAGCGCAAATGTTTCTCAAGACGTCTTAGACATACATGCACTTGACGAGCAGTTGCATCAGATTATTGGCTATAGAACTCCTGGTTGCTTAAGAGGTGCTACAGGCCCTACGGGTCCAACGGGTTCTACTGGAGCAACTGGGCCCTGTTGTACAGGCGCAACGGGCTCTACAGGAGCAACAGGTCCAACGGGTGTAACAGGAGCAACGGGTTCTACGGGAGCAACGGGAGTAACTGGTGTCACGGGTGCGACGGGTCCTACGGGCTCAACTGGAGTAACGGGAGTTACAGGCGCAACGGGCTCTACAGGAGCAACAGGTCCAACGGGTGTAACAGGGGCAACGGGTTCTACGGGAGCAACGGGAGTAACTGGTGTCACGGGTGCGACGGGTCCTACGGGCTCAACTGGAGTAACGGGAGTTACAGGCGCAACGGGCTCTACAGGAGCAACAGGTCCAACGGGTGTAACAGGGGCAACGGGTTCTACGGGAGCAACGGGAGTAACTGGTGTCACGGGTGCGACGGGTCCTACGGGCTCAACTGGAGTAACGGGAGTTACAGGCGCAACGGGCTCTACAGGAGCAACAGGTTCAACTGGTCCAACAGGCCCTACGGGTGCAACGGGGTCAACGGGTGCAACAGGACCAGCTAGTGCAATAGCATATGCTTATGTTTACAATATCTCGGCTCAGTCAGTAGCCGTAGAAGGGGCGGTTCTTTTTGACCACAATGGTCCGTTAGTGGGAGTTACACATTCAACTTCCTCAAGTACTCAAAATATTACGATTACCAATGCAGGAACATACGCCATTATTTTTTCTGTATCAGGTACTGAATCAAATCAATTTGCAATATTTGTAAATGGTACTGCAAATGCATCAACAATATATGGTTCAGGTGCAGGTACCCAGCAAAACACAGGCTTATCTATTTTGACGCTGGGAGCAGGAGATATTATTACTCTGGTAAATCATAGTTCTGCCGCAGCTGTTGGGCTTGCAAGTGTCATCGGTGGTACACAAGCAAATGTTAATGCGTCAGTTTTTATTGAACGACTGGCTTAAGTAATTAAACTTACATAATTAAGTAGAATAAAAATCGATGACGCCAAGTAATCTCTTGGCGTCATCTGTACTTTTAAGAACGCATATACAATATATTGACTCGCTTTGTACAATTTATTTATGGTCTTAACGTTAAAAAATCATATTTAATTAGTTATTGAAAGGATGAGTTAATGCAGCAAAAACACATCAAACGATTTCTCCTGCTTTTTGTGCTGGTGCCATGGCACACGGCCATTGCAGATGTTTCCAAAAGTACATTAGATATAAATGCCCATGATAAGCTGTTACTTGATCAGATTTTACATGATTCCCCTGTTTACATCAGTAGTCATGTAAGAAAAAGTATTGTTGATCTGGAAGATCTATTACCTCATTATCCGTGGTCCTCAAAATTTAAAAATTTATGCCAGAAGATTAGAAACGAAGAATCTGTCGCATTATATCGAGACGTTGATCACGTCGTTAATGAAGGTCTTGAGGTGTGTGATATTCTGTCACACCATCAACTGCGTCCCATGCAAGCACATCTAGAAAATTACAAATCAAATACTCTGGCAAGTACAGAGGGCTGTATTTGTTGTACAACGAGAAACGGTTCAAGAACCTTACGAACTCCGGGTTGCTTAAGAGGTCCTACGGGTGCAACGGGGGCAGCAGGAGCAACCGGGGCAACAGGTGCAACGGGCATCGGTTCAACGGGTCCAACAGGTCCTACAGGAGCAACAGGTGCAACGGGCGCAGGTGTAACTGGAGCAACGGGTGCAACTGGTTCTACGGGTGCAACTGGAGCAACGGGCGCAACGGGATCAACAGGCGCAACGGGTGCAACCGGCCCTACGGGTGCAACTGGAGCAACGGGCGCAACGGGAGCAACTGGGCCAACTGGAGCAACGGGCGCAACAGGTGCAACGGGTGCAACGGGTGCAACAGGTGCAACAGGTTTAGCTGGATAAACGGGTCAGCTTACATAATTACATAGTAAAATACCGATGGCATCATGAAAATACTTGGTGCCATCGGTATTTATATTCAGATCTCCAACAGAGTCTTATCTAAAATTTATTGAAAGAATAAACTTATGAAGCAAAAAAATACCAAACTATTGATCATACTCTTTTCTTTATTGGCACCATTGCACATAGTAATTGCAGATGTCTCTCAAAGTGTCTTAGACATAAACGCTCTTGAGAAGTTATTATATGATTCTCACGTTTACATTGGTAGTCATGCAAGAAAAAGTATTATAGATCTGGAAGATCTATTACCTCATTATCCGTGGTCCTCAGAATTTAAAAATTTATGCCAGAAAATTAGAAACGAAGAATCTGTCGCATTATATCGAGACGTCGATCATGTAGTTAATGAGTGTCTTGAGGTGTGCGATTATCTACCACATCATCAATTGCGCCCTCTGCAAGCGCATCTAGAAAACTACAAATCAAATACTCTGGCAAGTACACAGCGCTGTATGTGTTGTACAACGAGAGGCGGTTCAATGATCTTAAGAACTCCAGGCTGCTTAAGAGGTCCTACGGGGGCGACAGGGGCAGTCGGCGCAACGGGAGCAACTGGTACAGGTTTAACGGGTTCAACAGGTCCTACGGGTTCAACAGGACCAACAGGTGCAACGGGCATTGGTGTAACGGGTTCAACCGGAGCTACAGGTGCAACTGGACAAAATGGTGCAACGGGTGCAACAGGGTCTACGGGTGCAACAGGTTCTACTGGTGCAACGGGGCCAACGGGTGCAACAGGTTCTACTGGAGCAACGGGCCCTACGGGGCCTACAGGTGCAACGGGTGCAACAGGGCCAACAGGCGCAACGGGTCTTATACCATTTTAAATAATTACAGAGTATAAAAAACCAAAAATAAAAAAACCGATGGCGCCAAGTATTTTCCTGGCGCCATCGATTTTAGACTTAAATTTTCGTATCTAAATCATTGAAAGAATAAACTTATGCAGCAAAAAAATATCAAACTCTTTATAATACTCATTTCTTTATTGGCGCCATTACACATAGTAATTGCAGATGTCTCTCAAGGTGCCCTAGACATAAACGCTCTTGGGAAGTTATTACATGATTCTCACGTTTACATTGGTAGTCATGCAAAAAAAAGTATTATAGATCTGGAAGATCTATTACCTCATTATCCATGGTCCTCAGAATTTAAAAATTTATGCCAGAAAATTAGAAACGAAGAATCTATCGCATTATATCGAGACGTCGATCACGTAGTTAATGAGTGTCTTGAGGTGTGTGACTATTTTTCACATTATCAACTGCGTCTCATGCAAGCACATCTAGAAAGCTATAAATCAAATGTTTTGACGCGTACACAGCACTGTATTTGTTGTACCCCGAGACCCTTAAGAACTCCAGGTTGCTTAAGAGGTCCTACGGGTGCGACGGGAGCAGCAGGCGCAACGGGAGCAACTGGTGCAACGGGCATTGGTTCAACGGGTCCAACAGGTCCTACGGGAGCAACTGGTGCAACGGGTACAGGTGCAACAGGATTAACGGGCCCAACCGGAGCAACTGGTACAACAGGATCAACGGGTGCGACGGGGGCAATAGGCTCTACTGGTACAACAGGTGCAACGGGACCAACAGGATCTACGGGTGCAACGGGGCCTACAGGTGTAACAGGGCCTACGGGTGCAACAGGAGCAACAGGATCTACGGGTTCAACAGGATCTACGGGTGCCACGGGATCGACGGGTGCCACGGGGTCTACTGGAGCAACGGGTCCAACAGGGGCTTAAATAATTACATAGTATAAAAACCAAAAACACCGATGGCGCCAAGAAAATATTTGGCGCCATCGGTGTTTTTACCCAGATTAATACAGGTTTTGATCAACCGTATTTTGCCGTTATACTGATAAAAATAATACGGCTCATCGATAACTGCTTCAGTTTTTAAAAGCCCTGAATGGGCAATTTGAAGTGTCCAAGACATATCTTCACCAAAATTTTTCTCAGGAAATAAAAATTGTTGAGCAATGCTTTTTTTGATGGGATTTAAATGATTGGGCGGTCGATAATATATACCGTTTTCTTGGCAATATTTATTGTTATACTGAATAGAATGAATAAATTTTTCAGGATTTTTTCCATTGGTCGTTATAATGCCAACAAGGCTTACACAATCAGGTTTTTCGCCATTAATTTTCTGTACAAGTTTTTCATAAATCATTGGGACATAACGATCGTTCACGTCATCGTCATCATCAACAAAACAAACATATTCACCCGTGCTTTGTTGGATCAAAGTATTTCTTTTAAAGCCGATAGAGTTTTGACGGTTGTCGCTAAAAAATAATATTTCGATTTTGTCAGAAAGATTATTGTTGTGTATTTGGCTTTGTAACTTTTTATAAATTCTATCAAAGCTCTCTTTTCTTTCTTCTATGGTACAAATAAGAATACTCCATAATTTTTTTGATGCTGTGCTCGATAGCATCGATTGCGATGTGATACTCAATAGAGATAAGATCAGGATGAGTAATTTTTTTTGCATACTTTTCTCACATTTTTTATATTTTTATATTTTTTTACCAATACTAGTCTTAGGGTAAAAGACATACTAGAATCTTGGAAGAGAAGAGTGATAATAAGAAGAAAAAGAGAAAAAAAGAGAGAAGAAGAAAATGATGAAGAAGCGATGCTTTGTAGTACTGTTTTTTTTGCTCATAACGATAGTTCCCGTTAGAGCAGATAATCAAACAAATAATTCTGATAATTCTGATCCACTGTTAGTTGTTGTGCTTATGGTCAAAAACGAAGCGAATGTCATACGAGAAACATTAAAGCCATTTATCGACGCAGTTGCTCCCAATACAACAAATACAACAAAAAATCAAACAAACAGCAGTACAAACAACAAACTTTCGTTTTTTATTTTTGATACCGGTTCAACAGATGATACGATTGCTGTTACAAAAAAATATTTTGAAGATAATCATGTGCATAACGCAGTTATTAAGCAAGAAAATTTTATTGATTTTGCAACCTCACGTAATAGAGCGCTTACATGTGCACAAGAATCTTTTCCACATGCAAGCTTTATGCTCATGCCTGATGCCGAATGGTACATGCACAACGTCGAAAGCTTAATACAATTCTGTGAGTCTCATAAAACTGACACATGTATGTCTTATTTAGTGCGTATCATGAATCCGGCTATTGATTTTTATACCCCCCGTCTGATTCGCTGTCGATCCGGCATACACTTTATTGGAGCCGTTCATGAAGTTCTCTCTGAAGCTACTTGCCAAAAAGTTTCGCAAGATTGTTTTTTTGAGTGGGCTGCAGGAGCACAAGGTCAAGAAAAAACACAGAAGCGTTGGTTGCGTGATCTTGGTCTCTTGTTACATGAGCATGAAAAAAATCCTCAAGACCCTCGCCCTGTTTTTTATGTAGCACAAACATATGATTGTCTCAATGATCTCAAAAACGCTCGTGTATGGTATGAACGCCGTATTGCTATGCCAGGTTGGGCTGAAGAGAACTTTATCGCTCGTTATAGGCTTGCACAGGTTTGTGAAGCGTTGGGTGATTGGCCTCAGGCACAATGTCACTATTTTTCTGCGTTCTCTTTGCGCCCTTGCCGTGCCGAACCATTGGTGCGCCTAGCGCAACATTATTGGAACACAGGTGAAGTCGATGTGTGTTTTTTATTGAGCCGACGAGCTGTCGAAATACCGTACCCAGAGACAGATATTTTATTTATTGATAAAGAATTATACAACTATACGCGTCATGATTTATTAGGTATTTCTGCTTGGTATGTTGGTGAAAATAAGCTTGGTAAAGAGGCTGTTTTGAAAGCTTTGAAAGAGCGCCCAGATGCACCGCATTTACATGCTAATTTGGGTTTTTATCTCAGCAGAGAAGCCAAGGGGTAGTTGCATGAAGCGATATCGTTTACGCATGTTGTGTACGGTTTTTTTGCTGCTATCAATTATCTCTGTACGTGCCGAGCAGCTATCAGTACAAGAACAAAAAATAATTAAACCACGAGTTTCTATAATAACGTCTGTATTTAATGGTGATGAATTTATCAAAGGGTTTTTAGAAGATATCGTTCAGGAATCGATTTTTAATGAATGTGAACTGATTTTAATTAATGCACATTCGCCCGGTAACGAAGACGCTGTTATCCAAGAATATCTGCCCAAGTATCAGAATATCAAGTATCTTAAGCTTGATCATGATCCTGGTTTGTATGCAGTCTGGAATATGGCAATTAAACTTGCTGAATCAGATTTAATCGCCAACGCAAATATTGATGACCGAAGAAATCACCAGTCTCTTGAGATCATGGCTCAGGCTCTTGAAGCCGACAAAAATATTGATTTAGTATACGGGGACTATCTGATTACATATATCGCAAATGAAACGTTTGAACGCAACAATTATCGTTGGATTGTGCAACCGCCAGATTTTCAACCATTACTTATCGTTAAATGTCTACCGGGTCCTCAACCAATGTGGCGTAAATCGATGCACGAAAAATACGGTTTTTTTAATGAAGAGTTTTTTTCTTACGGAGATTATGAGATGTGGGTTCGAGCGGTAACTCAAGGAGCCCAATTTAAGAAGATACCTAATTTTATAACCGGTCTTTTTTATCAGAACCCCCATGGTCTTTCGACCGATCAGAACCCCGATAAAATGCAGAAACGTAATGCAGAAGAAGCTCGCATTGTTCAAACGTATTTTTATTTATGGCGATAATTGTACGATTTTTCGAATTTCAACAGGACCTACTTCTCATCCAAATGGTGTGGTCGGGTGAATGTATGTCCCATCTCAATTGGACCAGTATCAGAGCCTGTATTTTCTTCTTTAGTAGCAAAGTTAGTATCATAATCCAAATCCCCTAAAAGTAACCTGCCCACTTATAATCCCAAAGAGCAGATGCTATACGTTGATTTAATTTTGATTCAAATTGTTCTTTATTTTTACCGATGTATGCATCTTTATGCTCTTGCGCAAGCTTATTGAGCTCTTCTTCGAATGCTTGTTTATGCTGTGTATTGTATGCTTCTTGATAGGCTTCTTTTTTCTTAGTATGTTCTTCTTGAAGTGATTTCCTATCTCCTTTTTTCTTAAAGATTTCTGTCCACTCATTTTTGAATTTCTTTTTATCTTCCTCAAGTCGCGCTAGATATTTTTTTTGAATTTCCTCTACCCCAGCAGTAAACTTTTCTTCTGCTTCAGTGAGCTTCTTTTGTGTCTCTGCTTTTTCTTCAGCTGAGACTATTGTTTCTACGCCAAATTCTCGCGCTCGGTTGTTAAATAACGTTCTGAGCTCTTCTGCTTGCCCAGGAGTAAAATAGCTATTATCATCAACTTGTTTTTCTAGAAACCAACGAAGGCTTGGAAGAGTGTATGTTTCAGCATTTGGTAGGTCTGTTTTATAACGCAGAAACGCCTGATCTTTGAATTTTGTCCATAGATCTTGAAGCTTTTTTTCTTCTGGTTCGGGCGTCTTGGTATCGCTTATATGAGAGAGCTTGTCTATCTGGTTTAATATGCTAGAAAATTGATCCAGCTCTCTGCCTATGCTATAAACAGGCGTATCTATATTTAAATTAACTTGAGGAATAAGTTTGATAAGCCCAACGACGGCTTGGCGAGCATATTTTTTATAAGAAATCTCATCGATTGTGTTTGATTTAAAAGCCTCTTCTAAATCTTGGGTGAATGCATTTTGGTTTGATAGTGTTAGATTTTTGCTCCAACCATCAAAATCTCCAAGTTTACTTTTATTTTCGGCCAACATTTTTAGTTCATTAAATTGTTCGACACTGATGTTATTTTGTCCTAGCTCGAAGTCTAATTTATATTCAAAGCTTTTGAATAGAGATTCGCTATAGCATTGTGCGGCTTCTTTTCGTAATAATTCTAACTTTTCTTCAGCAAGCTTCTTTTGTTCAGCAGCTTTTTCTTCAGCGCGCTTCTTTTGTTCAGCCGCTCTTTCCTCAGCAAGCTTCTTTTGTTCAGCTGCTCTTTCCTCAGCAAGCTTCTTTTCTTCTTCAGCTTTTTCTTTTGCCGAGAGTATTATTTCTACGCCAAGTTCTCGCGCTCGGTTGTTAAATAACGTTCTGAGCGCCTCTGCTTGCTCAGGAGTAAAATAGCTCTCACCATAAACCTGTTCTCTTATAAACCAACGAAGTTGTTGAATCGCTTCTTTATCACAATTTTTTAGACCTGATGTATATCGTTTGAAAGCTTCGGTTTTTAACAAGATCCATCGAGTTTGAAGTTTTGCTTCTTCAGGTATTTTGGTGTCACTGATCTTGGATAGTTCATCTATTTTTTTTAGTTCGTCAAAAAAACTATCGAGTGACCCAGATATCCCATTTAATTGGCCATCAAGATTAAGATTTTTTTGTAGTGCTTGTTTGATTAAACCCTTTAGGGCTTGTTGAGCATATTTTTTATAGGCGATTTCATCAAATTTTTCATCTTTAAAAGCCTTTTTTAATTCAGACATGAAAAGATGATTGTTTGATTGAGTAATATTTTTGCTCCAGCCATCAAAATCGCCAAGTTTACTTTTATTTTCTGCCAATGCTTTAAATTCTTCAAACTGTTCAAGAGTAATTTCATTTTCCTTTAAGCGGCGTTTTAAATCAGCTTCAAAATCTTTGAAAAGTGTTTCGTTATAACATTCTTCCGCTTTATTTTTTAGCCATTCGAGCTGCGACTTCTTTTGTTTCTCTTCAGACTGCTTTTGGTCAGCCAACAGATTTTCAATAGTAATCTTTTTTCTTAAAGTTTCTGGGGTGTATTCATTAATGATTACTACATTGTTATCGCTGTTAACGCTCGTTTGCTCTCCCTCAAAAATGATAGGATTAACAACTGCTTGAGCTCCCTCAATCAAATTTTGTGAATCGAGAGCAGAATCACAAAATAGTGGGTAGAGCTCACTGGATATACTGTGTATTTGTTTGATGATAGCATCAGTATTTTCATAGGTATTAGTTTCAAGTTTTTTTAATTCACTAGAAATGTCATCATATGTTGCTTGCTTTTCATCAGGTGCTTTATAATCGCTATTTTTAAAGAACCGAGGTGTAATGTTCCAGCGATTGGTTGCTGAATCATAGCCATAGTTCAATAAAAGATAGAACACCATATTATTTAGCTTGAACATGCTTAATTTTTCAGATTCAAGAGCAATAAAAGCAGATTTATTGGTAAAATTTTTCAATTGAGGGTTCTGAGAAAGGCCTCTCTCTAACAAAGGTGGGTCAATAGAACTAAAAGAGTGAGATTTAGGAGCTTCTTTTTTTTGAATTGCTTCAAGATAGTCATAGACGCTATTAAAAAAAAGCAGATTTATTATTGCGTCATATTTTGTTGCAATTTTTGTAAAAATCTTCTGTAGGTTTTTAAAATTATTCTCTGCATATCCTTCGTCAATGCAACAAATCGTGATATTTTTATAACCAGAGAGCAAGAGTCCATATGCCAACATATATTCTTGTAAAAGCTTCCAAGAATTTCGTGATGCATGGACGAGAGGGGCTGATTTATTGCGATGTAGTTGATTAATTCTATCAAGTTGAGATACTACCAATTTTAAACGACCGGTGATATTATGACAGCTGCACATAGAAAGTTCGATGTCTTCATCAACCAATACATAACCAGGTGATATTGCATTTACCATATCGCTAACAAATCGTGGCAGAAAGTCTTTACCCTCGATGTCTTTTTTGGGAAGATGTTTTAAATCAAGATCTTTTAGCTGATTGAGTATGTCAGCGGCTGATAAAACCTCGTCGTCATCCTTTAATATTTGGTGTTCTATCTTGACCTCTTTGACCTCTTGTTGTCTAGCTGCTCTAGCAGCCTGAGCCTTCTTAATTTTTGCAGTTCTTGCGTGTCTGCCCGCTGCAAAAACATTATTATTGTTATCACCAACAATAAACCAAGCTATCGTAATAACCAGTATTCTATTAAAAATATTCATATAAAATAATCTCCCTATGTTGCGAAATTTTGTAAGCTACTTATTATAATTATATAAATAATTTCTATTTGAAATCAATAAATACGAAAGAAACCATGAAAAAGGGCTTTTTAACAAATTTGAAGTCGAGAAGACCTGATTAATGGCTCATTTATTAAAACATCTTGTAAATTCGAGGATCATGTTCGAATTTACAAGGTATTTCTGAGGGATGATCCTTGGATTTTGACCATTTCAAGGCTGATTTTACCTTGGATTTCGACCATTTTTGTCTAAAGAAAAGTGGGATAAGCTACGAAAAGAATATCTATTTCAACAAAAAAAGGGCGCACCGTACAGATGCGCCCTTAAAATTACGTATGTATAATTCGATTAGATCGATTAAATAGTTATTTAAATAGTTGCGAGTAATAACGAAAGAATCGACATTAGTTTGATCAAGATATTAAGTGATGGTCCTGATGTATCTTTGAATGGATCGCCCAGAGTATCGCCGATAACTGCAGCTTTGTGCGCATCAGACCCTTTACCGCCAAAATTTCCAGCTTCGATGTATTTCTTTGCGTTATCCCATGCGCCACCAGCGTTTGCCATGGTAAGTGCAAGAACAACACCCGTTAACGTTGCGCCGGCTAAGAAGCCACCAAGTGCAAGGTTGCCTTGAGCGCCAAAACCAAACTTAATAGCGATAGGAGCTAAGATTGTTAACACGCCCGGCAAGAGCATTTCCCAAAGAGCTGCATCGGTACTGATTTCAATACAACGTGCGTAATCAGCTTCGGCTTTGCCTTCCATGAGGCCTGCAATTTCTTTGAATTGACGGCGAACTTCGATAACCATTTTCCAGGCAGCGCGACCTACTGAACGCATGGTGAGCGCTGAAAGCAAGAACGGCATAGTGCCACCAATAAATAAGCCCGTAATAACCACTGGATCGAGTAAATTGAGTGCTGGGATTTTTGCCTCAAGACAAAACGCAGAAAACAGTGCAAGCGAAGCAAACACTGCAGAGCCTATTGCAAAGCCTTTACCAAGTGCTGCGGTCATATTGCCAAGAGCGTCAAGTTTGTCGGTAATTTTTCGCACCTCAGGGCCAAAGCCAGACATTTCTGAAATACCGCCGGCGTTATCGGCAATGGGGCCGTAGGCGTCAACTGACATGGTAATACCAACGGTTGCAAGCATTGAGACTGCTGCAAGCGAAACACCAAACAAGCTGCCACAATATTGATTAGTAATAAATACGATAATCGCAATGGCACAAACTGGTAATACGACTGACTCAAAGCCAATAGAAAGACCATAAATTAAGTTTGTACCAGCGCCAGATTTTGACGTTTCTGCAAGCTTATGAATAGGTGAACCGCTGGTGTAATGGTCAGTAACAAGCCCGATAATAACGCCTGAAAGAGCACCAAGTGTAATCGCGCCAAAAAGTGCCATATCTATGTTCATGCATGAGAGATATGCGTAAGAGCCAGCCAAGAAGCATGCAATAGCTACGTACGTACCATAATGAAGCATTTTGGAAAGTTGTGTTCTAAATAAGAAGATCGAAAAAAGTCCTATAACTGATGCGATAAGTCCGATAGCACAGAGCATGATTGGAAGCGAGAGATATTCAAGTTTTCCGGCATAAAAATATAAAGCAAGTGTTATAGAACCGATAACTGAACCGACGTATGATTCGTAAATATCAGCACCCATGCCTGCAGTATCACCAACGCAGTCACCAACGTTATCAGCAATAACTGCTGGGTTTCGCGGATCGTCTTCTGGAATACCCATTTCAACTTTACCAACTAAGTCAGCGCCAACGTCAGCAGCTTTGGTAAAGATCCCGCCGCCAACGCGTGCAAATAACGCGATTGAGCTTGCGCCTAAACCGAAAGATACAAGAATATTTAAGAAGTTATAATTGTTATTTTCAACAAAGAGAAAGAATATCAAGCCAAGACCCAGAAGACCGATTGTTGCAACAGTAAAGCCCATAACTGAACCACCAAGCAATGCGGTTAAAAATGCTGCGCGTTCGCCGCGATCTTTTGCTTCGATGACGGTCACTTCGTTTGCGCGGGTTGCAGCTTTCATGCCAATATATCCTGCAAGCATAGATGACAGTGCGCCACAAACAAACGATAGGCCTGAAGCAAGCGTGAAAACAAAAGAAAGAATGGCAAACACGAGAGCAATAAAAACACTCAAGACGCTATATTCTTTTTTCAAGAACGTCATTGCGCCTTCACGAATAAGCTTTGCGATATACGCCGAACGCTGATCGGTGTTTTTGTGACTGACAATTTTTTTAAAAATTGCAGCGGTTAAAGAGATCCCAACGAGCGAGACCCCGCCAAAAACCCCAAGATAATGTGATAATTCCATACAAACTCCTTAGGAAGCAAAGATTAACGAACTGACATTCAGATATTGTAGAAACAGCAGCGCTTTTTGTAAAGAGCTTGCGTGTAGTTGTGTCGTAAAAAACAAATAGGGCCGAAAAATGTTCGGCCCTATTTGTTACATAATTTTTTATTAACTTACTTGAGGAGCAATGTGTCCCGTAATTGTTTCAGGAGTACTGTCTATAGCAATATTTTCTGTAATTTCTTCAATCTGACTACACAGTATTTCGCCACAAATTTCGGTTATAACCATGACCAGTAAAGAATATAAAGCTGTTTTTGTTGGTGTGTAGATATGAGCACTGTCAGGCGACCATTGGGTTGCAGCTTTTTGTTTTGCCAGCTCGAGCAGGCCGATAATTAATGGATGGACGATTGCACGGATAGCACGACGTGAGATACGGGTATCGGGCCCCGTAAAGTTTTTTGCGACGCCTTTGTACAATCCAAAGCGTAAGATTTCGTGTGTAATTGCAGCTGCTACTTCGATAGCAATAGCTTTTGCTTCTTCTGTAGAACACGATTTGAAGGAATTTTCTTTTTTTGTGAGATGGTCAGCATTAGCTTGCAAAAAGTCTCGGTTGGCTTGTCTTCTTCTGTCCATCCAATCGAGTCTGGCAGCATTTTGCAGAGCTTGCAGATTTGCAGGAGGTGGTGTTTTTGCGTTAATAATTTTTACCAAGTAGGTCACCAGTCGAGCAATAAGCGCAGCGTCTTTTTCAAGTGCTGCACTGATAATTTGATGGGATGGTTCAAAAAGCGCAGGAGCAAGCTTTACGAGTGTCGATTGGGTGTTCGTATTATTGGCAGCTCTATTCGCATTGTTAATTCGGGCGTCGTTCATTGAATCAAATGCATCAATCTGTTCTTGGGCAGCATGTAAACGCATAGTATCGGAAATCATTCTTGCTGCTGGTACTCCAAGGGCACTCACAATGCCGGTAACCGTATGCGCTTTTTCAAGCGTTTTTCGAGTAACTGGTTGCGCGCTTGAATGTACAAGAGCAAGTGCAATAACAAGCGTAATATATAGACGTATTTTTTTCATGATATTTCCATTATTCTTTCGGTCTGGTCAATCTTTTGTTTGATAAAAATTGGTTATAAAAACATAACTAAAGCCCTATTTTAGTAACATAACGTCTTGGGTTTGTCAAAAACAGTTGATTTAAAGCATAATTTGCCACATACAACAGGCCCATGTGAACGTTTTAACAGTTAATACATTGACTGATGGACAAATATTGGGCATCTTGTGAACTGGTGGATGGAGACAGAGTATCCCAGAGTATAACCCGATAGGTGTCTATGAAACTTTCATTAGCGTGGATTTTTGATCATATTGATGCAAACTGGCAAGACCAAGATATTGCGCATATTTTTGCACGATTTAACGCAGTAACCGCAGAAATTGATCATCTTCATACTATTGATTTTCATATGAGTAATTTTGCATTATGCAAAGTTGTGGATATAACAGATAACGAATGTCATGTTCTTGTGCCTGAGTTTAGCTCAGAATTTGGGGGAAAATTTGTTCTTCAAGCCCGTACTGATATAAAAAATATAAATACGTATTTTATGGTCAAGCGCGAAAGTCCTGAAAATAAAGAGTTTTTATGGGCGTCGCTTGCTGATTTCGGTGTTGACAAAGGCGGGCTGCTTCCAGCACTTGACGCTACAGAGCAAGATTTAGACGGTCGTTGGAAAAAGTTATTCGAGCAGCAAGATATTGTCTTAGAAGTTGATAATAAAACCATTACCCATCGTCCCGACATGTGGGGTCATCGTGGATTTGCACGTGAAATTGCGGCCCTTTTAAATCTTAATTTAAAGCCAGAGTCAGAATTTTTAGTAAAACGTCCGGTTATAAATTTTGAAAAAATATCGCAACTAACACACTCAACACCGTTTGTTATCGAAAATAAAGCTCCTGATATTTGTAAACGATTTACAGGGTTATACTTTTCAAGCGTCCAAAATAAGCCGACCAATATTTTTGTGATGAGTCGCTTACTTAAAGTGGGCTCTAGGCCCATTAATGGGATTGTCGATCTGACCAATTATCTTATGCTCGACTGGTCGCAACCGGTACATGCCTACGATGCTGACAAAATTGCTGATAAAAAAATTGTTATTCGTATGGCGTATGATAAAGAAAAATTATTATTGCTTGATGGCAATGAACTAACTTTGACACCTGAAGATCTGGTGGTTGCAGATTCAAAAAAACCAATGTGCCTTGCAGGTATTAAGGGCGGTGTCGACGATTCGATTTCAGAGCAAACAAAAACTGTCTTTTTAGAAGCTGCAAATTGGGATGCTGGCGTGACTCGTAAGACTGCTTTACGCCATAAAACAAGAACCGATGCGTCATCGCGATTTGAAAAGACACTTGACCAAAACCAGACGACTCAAGCACCGATGCGCTTTATTAAACTTCTTGAACAGTTTGGTATTTCGGCAACAACAGCAGAAGAGATTATTGCTGTTGGCCCAGAGGTGAGAGAAGAAATAATCGAAGTAACACATGATTTTTTAGAAAAGCGCCTTGGGCTTACGCTTACAGAAGAACAGGTTATTGAACCATTAACCAAAATTGGCTTTCGTGTTTTAAAGAGCTTTGATTCTTCTGGCAAAATTTTGTACATGATCTCTGTCCCGTCGTTCAGATCGAGTAAAGATGTAAAAATTAAAGAAGATATTTTGGAAGAAGTTGTACGATTTTACGGATTTGAGCGTATCAAGCTTGAGCTGCAAAAAATTGAACGGCGCCCGTTTAATCTTGCTCCGATCATGAGACTGAGAAAAATTAAAGCATATCTTGCTGGCGCTGCACGTATGACCGAACAGCAAAATTATGCATTTTTTGATGAAGAAATAATTGCTACGCTGGGCTTGACCCCAGAAACAGGTGCCCAACTGGTAAACCCAATATCAGAAAATTACTATCGTCTTGCGTCGTCGCTTGTACCCGGGTTATGTAAAAATATTCGAGATAATCATATGCAGCATGACGGCTTAGCGTTTTTTGAGTTTGGTCGCATATGGAAACCCAAACTAGAAAATAAAACAGAAACCGAACAAGCTCAAGAGTTGCAACAACTGAGCGGGATTTTTTTTGAAAAGCGTAAAACTATCGATTTTTATATAACAAAAAATATTATTTCAGAACTATTACGCCTGCTTGGTTTTTCTGTATCTGGTCTAACATCTGGTTTACTATTCAAAAAGCCTGAACATGCTAACAGTTGGTATAATATCTATCAGACAGCAGATATTTTTTACAATAACCAAAAAATTGGAACAGTGGGAAAAGTTGATCTGTTATTCTTACGCAAACTAGACGTATTGCCTGAAAGTGATGCCGTTATTTTTGAGCTCGATGGCGATATTTTACTTGGTTTAGGTCTTGCGACTAAGCGTTATGAACAAATATCAAAATTTCAAGAAACCTATGTCGATTTGAGTTTAATGGTACCTGTTGCTGTAACAACCCAGATGCTTTTGGAAACATTAAAGACCATTGATACGTTAGTTAAGAAAGTTGATCTTATCGACTTTTTTGAGAAAGCTGAGTGGGCAGATATTCGGTCGTTAACATTTAGAGTATGGCTTGCTCATGATGAAAAAACATTAGAAAAGCATGAGATCGACGCAGTTTGGCAAAAAGCAGTTGCTCAGGTTGAAAAATGTGGCGCTCAGATTCGCGCATAATTAAAAAATATATGGCTTGGATCCTGAAACGAGTTCAGGATGACAAGAAGAAGACTTGCACAATAAATATTACTATCCTGAACGGTGTCACCCTGAATTTATTTCAGGGTCAGGATGACAAGAGAAAATAAAAAAATAAAGAGAAAAAAATATGAAACAAAATACAAAAAAAATACTTTGGTACGTCGGGATATTTTTAACAAGTTTCTTAGCAGATCGTTTGACCAAGTTATGGGCAATTGTTAACGCACAAGAACCCATAATAGTATGTAAAAATTTGAATTGGAGTTTATCCTGGAACCGTGGCGTTTCATGGAGCTTTTTTAATAATGCTTCGGTAACAGGATTTTATCTCTTAACGTTTGTGCTGATTGCGATGATTTCAATTTTTGCGATCTATGCGTTTATTCAATATAAAAATAGATGCGATATTTCATTTGAAGTACTGATGCTTTCTGGCGCGCTTTCAAATATTGCCGACCGATTTTGTTATGGAGCTGTTGCCGACTTTATCGATTTTTATGTGGGCGCATGGCACTGGCCGACGTTCAATCTTGCAGATACGTTTATTTTTATTGGTGTCTTTGCAATTGTTGCAAAGAGTTTTGAGCGTAAATAAAAACTAATAATCATGCTTATAAAAAACATACTTAATTTTTTGTACCCGCCCTCTTGTCGAAGTTGTAATGTTTTGGTTCACGAAAAAGCTATTTTTTGTGTTGCATGTTCAAATACTATAAAACCCATAGTATCTTTGATTGTTCCTCTAACGGGTAAGCATCAGATGACGGTGTTTGCCGTTTCAGCCTATCAAGACCCAGTTAAAAATCTCATGTTAAAAAAGTTTTCACAAGACATCGTTGCAAGTAAACAACTGGGAAACTTAATGATCCAGATGAGCTCGATCAGCGATGTGTCTATCGATTATATAGTACCAATACCACTGCATTGGACGCGCTATGCCCGCCGGGGCTTTAATCAAGCTCAAGAAATGGCGTGCGTTGTTGCGCTTAACCTAAAAAGACCGGTGATCAATTTTCTCAAACGAAATAAACGTACAACGTTTCAATCAAAACTATCAGTTGAAGAACGACAAGAGAATGTAAAAAATGCTTTTGTTCCCGCATGGCGGTACAAACGATTTAATCGTGATCTGTTGCTTGATAAAAATATTTTACTGATTGATGATTTGTGTACGACGGGGTCGACATTAAAGAGTGCGGCAAAAGCATTGCTTGAGTTCAAACCAAAATCAATTACTGCGTTGGTTGCGTGTCGCGCGGTTCAGTAAAAAATTCGCTATACACGCCACCTTGCATAGCTATCGAATAATCTTTTATAGTAATAGTACTTTGTTGTGCAGAAAAAAGAGCATGCGCGTGACGATATATTATTTGTTTTTCAGTTGATACGACCTGTGAAGCAAAATTATAGCAAATATCAGTGCTATCTAACGTAATATCTTTAAAGTTGCCGTGTACACGACCCTTAAAAAAAATTTCTTTTGAGTTTCGTTTAATTATCGCACTCTGCGCGTTTATATGAGCTATTTCGTTATTATTATTAAATATAGTACATGTAATCGTTTCGCATAGAACGGTATCGGTTGCATGAAAGAACTTGCCATCAAGGGCGTTAACGATTAATGCATAAGCTCTATTTTTTTCGTATTCTTTAAACGTAAAATTTTTAATCGTTATATCGGGGATATTGGTGCTTGTCGATGTCGTTAGTTGGTCGGATGGTTGTGCGTGGGACTTGTTCGAGGTAGTTTTTTTTTGCTTAAGTAAATAAAGCCCCAGAGCAATTATAAAAAACGATGGGATTACCCAAAATTTAATTTTCATAGATAACCCGAGTTCGACTTATAATTAACGTGAGTTTAGCTGACGACGCGATCAATAATTTCTTGAGCAAAATGGTTGCCCTGAACATATAAAATCAAATCAAGCAATAACCTAAACGCCTGATTGCCGCCGTTTTTTGGGGTCACGATATCTGCAACGCTTTGTAAGTAAAAAGGGGTATTGTTTGGACAGGCAAATAATTTGACCCCATGTTTTACTTTAACGTCAGCGTCAAGAAAGTCGTCGCCAAATATCAAAGTTTGCTCAATAGAGATATTTTTTTCGTGTAATAATTTTTTGGTGGCTTCAATTTTGTTATTAATCCCAACAAGACACATATCTTTTGGGATACCCAGACTCGTGCCCCGTATGATCGTCGACTGATTGTCTTTACCGCTCATCAAGGCAATAAGGAGCCCCGAGCGTAATGCTGGTTTAAAAACAAAACCGTCTTGGACTGAGAAGCAACGGCCTTCTTCTTTTTCTTCGGTGATATAAATACTCGCATCGGTTAACGTTCCATCGACATCAGCGATAATAAGCTTGATGTTTTTGAGCGACGAAACCAGTGCTTTATTTGCTAAACAATCTTTAAACCAGGCAAGATCTTTCTTTGCGTCATCGTTCATACTTTGTAAGCTCCCGAATGTAATAAAAAAAATTAGTAATTTTTGTACTAAAGCTTTTACGGTCATGTGACACCGATATTTTACTGAAAAACTAAAAATAGTATGTTGTTTGACCAGTATAAGCCGTCAAAATCGATTGTCTAGCGGGGGTGCAAATTGTGTGTATACAGGATTATCTCTCTGTGTCCCCATGAATGAGAGCTCGAGTGATCAGACTACGAGGTGTTTGACCATCACGATTTCTAGCATCAAGATCACCACCAGCCTGTATGAGCAGATATAAGAACTCTAGATCTCGTTGAATCTGTCGCTCAGTAACTCCAGGACGATTCATATATGATTGACTGCTCTCTATTGTTGAGCGATAGCGTTCTGCTGCAAAATGAAGCGGAGTATTATCTTTTTCGTCTTTAACGTTAACATCAGCTTCTTTATTGTCTCTCATTATCGTGAGCAATTTTTTTAACATATCTATGGATATCTGCTTGTGCAGAATTGTTTGTTTCTCTCGATCACAATTATCGATCCTAATAACTCCAAGTTTTATAAGGGCTGTACAATTATAGACTCCAAGAGTAAAAAAATTGAACCCTTTCGGCCTTGTTGTACGTGAAAATACATTCCAGAGTGTTTTAATTGTCAGATCGCTTGCTTTATGGTTATTAGTTAGCACAAACAGATTCACAATATCTTTACGAAATGAGACATTAATCATGTCAGCAACAGATTCGGGTGTGATTACTTCTAACCTATGTTCGCAAGCAACAGCAAAGATGCATTCTATAACTTGTACGAGTTGTTGCTGTGCATCAACGCCAGTATTCTCATATTTTTCTAGTAACGTTGTAACAGCTGGCACTGGATCTCCAGTGATTTTTGTCATAGCAGTTTCTATTTGTTCGTGCAGGATCCTGTGAGAGCTAGGATCAAAAATGGTGTGATAGAGGGCTGCTGACTTAGTTTCTTCTTTTGAGTCTTTTCGATCGTTTTCTAACGTAAGAGCACTTATTTGTGCGATAATACCTTCAAGAGTATCGCCATCTTTATGATCTAATTCTTCATGAGCATCCAATGCATCGGGGACGAGTTTTAAAAGAGCACGAAGTGCTGCAGCGTGAGCTGTGCCTAACTCTTCAGATGATGGTTTTTTTGACCGTGAAAAACCAAGACATGCTGAAAACGAACATGTTCTCATACTGGAAAGTGTTGTGTAATCAGAGAATGTTATGGTGAGAACAAAGGCGATTGAAAACAGATGGAGACTCGGTTTCATACATGTCTTTCAAAAAACAAAAAACAAAAAATAAAAACTATTATTGAATATAGCGTTAAATCCTGTTTTTTAAACAAAAAAAATCAGACAAGTGGTGGTCTACCGGAAAGAAGTCTTATCAAAACAGAGACAATAAATAACGCTAAAAAGATATAAAAAAGAATCATCGCGATTCCAGCCGCTTCTGCTGCAATACCTGTAAAGCCAAAAACGCCTGCGATGATAGCAAAAATCAAAAAAATTAGTACCCAATCCAACATCATAACGTTCTCCTATCAAAAAAACATACTCATATATAGACACATATCATAATTGCATAAACGTACAACGTAATGCAACAATCATGAGCTATAGGGTCTCAAGATGAAAAGTTTGGTTTGTTAAAGTAGGTTTTGTTAAGTAGTTGTTAAAAAAAAGAGAAAAAAAAGAGAAAAAAAATAATTAAAGAAATAAGAAAGAAGAGGGGGAGGGCAGAAGCCTTAAATTTTCTTTAAAGCTTCTTCTGCTTCATGATAGTTATTAATAGAATCATGCACATGGTGCATAAGGTCTTTATTCAAGCTGTTTCTAATAGCGATGCATTTCATGCCCGCGGCTTTTGCTGCTTGAAACCCATAAATCGAATCTTCAAATACAACGCATTCACTAGGATCAACGCCAAGTTGTGCGGCTGTATGTAAAAAAAGATCGGGTGCTGGCTTAGGTGTGTTATTAACGTTTGCCGGAGTATAGATATTTGTGCCAAAAAACTTTGCAAATTCCAAGCGTTCAGAGATACCCTTCAAATTACTTGGGTGTGCATTGGTTGCGATACCTGATGGAATTCCGTGTTCTTGAAGCTTGAGGTGAAAACTTTCAAATCCCTCGATAAAATCAATATTGGTATTCAAATGTACGTTACCAAAATGAATCGTGTGATCAATAATTTCTTGCACCGTTGCCTCAAGTTTGAATTCAGATTTTAATGCTGAAGACGAATACTTGATGTTCATGCCTGAAAGATTTTTAAGAAATAGTTCTTCTTCTGCGCCAAATGTGGTTATGCCATGTTTAGCCAGGACATCAAGCGTGACATTTTTCCACATGTCCTCGGTATCAATAATGGTACCGTCCATGTCGAAAATTATCGCTTTGATTTTTTGTTTGATTTGTTTCATGGTGCCCTTTCTATTATTTGTATCATTAAGACTGTTACTGTTCGAGTATACCTGCCATGCCAGAATCATGAACCCCTTAACGAGGAGTGTAATTCAAATCTCGAGCCAAAGTATACATTTTATTTATTCTAACACATTAATATTTTGTGTCAAATTGAAAATAATAACACATAAAATAGTACTAAATAAGTACTTATTTAAATCAAAAAGCGTGTAAAATCAAGAAATTGTTGGTTTTTAAAGACCCTTAATCAGAAGACATTTAGTTGAAAGTAATGTAAATTTGGTTAGAATCTTGGTTGGTATCATAAATAAAGTTTGTAATTGAGCCTATCTGCAAGGTAATCCCAAAGAGGAGAGACTGGGCATGCAACATCTTGCTATAATTCCCGATGGTAATCGTCGTTGGGCTGCCAAAAACAAGCTACAAGCTATTTTTGGGCATCGAACGGGCATGGAGGCTGTTAGAACAGCCATCAAAGTGTGCATCAACAATAATATAAAATATCTTTCTTTTTATACGTTTTCTCTTGAAAACTTTCGACGCAGTGAAGAAGAAAAAAGTTATTTGTTTGATTTGATTGCTGACGGTTTTAAATCGCGACTCTCAGAGCTTATATCTTCGGGAGTCAGGATACGATTTATTGGTGATAAAAATTATTTTCCCGAACGCATTCGTGGCGTTATTACTGATATAGAAAACGAGACGCAACATCTTGATGTCTTAAATCTTAGTTTACTCTTTTGCTATGGAAGTCGAGGCGAGATTGTAAATACCGTTAAAATTTTAGCTCAAAAAGTAAAAGACGGGATTTTATCAATCGAAGATATTAATGAAGACACCGTAAGCGATTCTTTATGGACTGCTGGCCTTCCCGATCCTGATTTAGTTATACGTACGAGCGGGATTGTACGCATCAGCAATTTTTTATTGTATCAGGCTGCGTATAGCGAGTTTTCGTTTTTGAATTGTTATTGGCCCGAAGTGACCAGTGACATTCTAGAAGAATGTATTGCTAAGTTTTATGATACGCAAAGAAATTTTGGCAAGTAAAATTACATGAATAAAAAAGATAAAAACACACAAGTAACGGTTCTTGGTGCTGGTGCATGGGGAACTTCGTTTGCGACACTTTTAGCTCACAACGGTTTTAATGTAAAATTATGGTGTTTTGAGCAAAACGTCGCGCACGATATTCAAAAACATCGTATTAACCATACCTATCTTCCTAACATAAAATTGTCGTCCAATATTCACGTAACATCAGATCTTGAAGATGCGTTACGCGATAGTTCATGGGTTTTTGAAGCTGTTCCTGTAACATTTTTGCGTAAAACGCTCATGCAAGCCAAGTTTTTTACTCGTCCTGAACAACAATGGGTTGTTTTAAGCAAAGGGATCGAGCAAGATAGTTTCTTATTACCATCACAGATTATTCAAGACGTTTTTGGTTTTAATACATGTGCTGTAATCGCAGGCCCAAATTTTGCAAAAGAACTTGCAGTTGGCGCGTATACAGCGACAACAGTAGCAAGTAACAATAATCAAATAGCCCAAGAACTTTCAGATATGTTAGCAAACGAGTTCTTTAAGCCCTATATTTCAGACGATATGATTGGCGCTCAAGTTGGTGGGGCAATAAAAAATGTTTTTGCACTTGCGATCGGCATGAGCAAAGGTTCAGGACTACACGAAAATACGATTGCGTTTATTTTAACCCAGGCGTTACAGGAAATAGCCCAATTAATAGAATTTTTTGGGGGTAAAAAAGAGACCGTATACGGTCTCTCAGGACTTGGTGATATGTTACTTACCTGTACCAGCCCGATAAGTAAAAATTTTCAAGCGGGAATGTTGTTGGGCAAAGGTTCTAAGCTTGCTGATATAGAAAAAATTATGACGTTACCTGAAGGTATCAATACGACACAGTCTCTTTTTCAAATTATCCAAAAAAATAATCTTAATTTACCCCTGTGCCGTGGGATTTACGAAGTTATTTTTGAGCATGCTTCGGTCGAGACCATTTATAAAAATATTTTTCGGGTGTGAAATTTCATCCTAAGTTTTGTTATCCTGAACTTCAATCTTTGTTTTTTTAATAACTATATCAATCACGTTCTCACGCCAAGGGAATGGTTTTGCAACCACTCCCCTGGACCCCTCGTGCAAAAACGGGGAGACCCCTTTTTAATCCCCCAACGCGCACCAACTCGTATCGATGGTGCGATGCACCACGATACTCAAACAGTCGTGCGCTGATAAAGCATATCTATTAATCTTGATTTAGGTTTTTAAAAAAAACGTGTTATGTAAAGAGTGAAGAAACGCAATCTTTCATACGAGATACCTCAAGTCTTTTAATTTTCGAATTTCTTTGCATATCGTTCGAACGCAATATTCTTTTCTTGTAAGATCTCTTGCAACTCAAAATATTTCTTTACGCCAAACGTGCTCAATTTATCAGCAAAATACGGTAACGAGACTTTGTGTACTGTGCATGTAGAGCATAACTCTTTTGCTGCAGCAAAGCTCCCGGGGGCTGCGTGTAATAATTTTATTTCGGCTATGGGTATTTGCCCGTATGTTTTAGTCAAATACGGTTTAATTTCGAAAGCTACCGTTTTTTCAGCTGTTTTTTTCTGAGCGAAAAACCCATTATCTATAATAATAAGTTTTCGATCGGGTGTGTGCTCGATCGTGAGCTTGTCTTGATAACAAATTTTGTGTTTTTTTGTTTCGACGTATAGTTTTTGATACCCCACAAGCCCGAAAATACTTAATCCCAAAATTATAGTTAACGCAATAACACGTGCGTTATGCGTTTTGATTTTACGATGGGTGAGAACAAACAATAAAACAATTGGGATAGTAACAAGAAAAATTTTTCCTGGATGGGCAAACGTGATTATCCAATCGTTTGAGCCTGTTTTTAAAATCGCATGCCAGAGATGCGTGAAATAATCGAGTGCTTGTGCAAGCAAATCGTTTGGGATATTCAAAAGTTGCGTAAATAACAGTAACGAACTGAGAATAAGAAAAATCGTAAGTATGGGCGCAAAGAGTAAGTTGCCTAAAAATGTCATGATAGAAATTCCAAGACCCCAGCTTATTAAAATGGGTAATGCAATAATCGTAACAACAAGTTGGGTTTGCGCAAATTGGATCCCGAAGTTTTTTATTATTGTTATAGTCTTGGCCATACCAGATACAAATTTTTCCAGAATAACTCAGAGCTTCCCGACTGAGGGGGTTTATGTAATTTTTTTTGTAAACACATTAAAGCTAGATTAATTGCATCAAGTTTTTTTTGGTGCTCAAGATCTTCTTGTTCTGGGTTTTGTTCGTGCAAAAGCTTTCGTTTTTTTTGAATTAAGACGCTTAATAATTGCGTTGCAACTTCTAAGCTTTGGCTATCAGACAGGTGTAATTTTTTTAACTCTTGCTCGAAAGCTGTCGGGTCGGGGTATTTTCCCGCAACTTCGAAATACGCAAGTAATGGATGCAGCCCAATAGATGTATCGCTTTCTGAAAGATTAACGATATGACAGCGTGAGATAATCGTTGGTAACATTGCGTCGACATTGGTCGATAACAAAATAAAGTGATAGCCAGCAGGCGGTTCTTCCAGGACTTTTAAAAGTCTATTTGCTGTTGCAAGATTAAGCGTTTGGGTTTTATCGAGAATAAAATAACATCGTTGATCTTGATCGAGCGCAAATTGCGTGCGATCAAAAATTACTTGTGCATCGTCGACAGAATAATTTTTTTCTGGGCTGATCCAGACGATGGCAAAATGTTGGCGATTTTTTATTTTACGGCACTCAGAACAAAAGCAGCCGGGTTGTTTTGGTTCAGTAGAACAAAATTCCTGCTGCATGAGTTTCTCGACATACTCATGAAGCGCTGTTTCGTTGCCAATAATAAGTTGTGAAGGTACCAGCGTTTTTTTTGTCATAATTTATCGTCTTTTAACTACTCAAAATATTGTGTCGCCTCTAACGAGGCTCGGTTTTTTGTTTGATATTCGAATCCCACCGCTTACGCAATGGGCTAATAACTGCCATCCCTACGGGATTGTTAATTACATGATTATGTTAATTTACATTCTATGAGTGTTGCAATGATAACATGTGAATCCCCAAAAATTCAGTCTCTCTAATAACGGTATAATCTGTGTTCATAGTTTCTCGTCTTTTAACTACTCAAAATATTGCGTCGCCTATTCACGCTATGGCCTGCCCCTCGTAGTGTTAGCTTATGTATATAACGCAAGCGCCGTTAGGCGCGACAGTTATTAGCCCATCGCGTAAGCGGTGGGTTTGATCATCAAAAAACCATCCCAAGCCCCCGGCTGGGGGCGGCACCTCATGCCTGCGACAAACGGTTCAAAACTTCTTGTAACGAAATCGTACATAGTTCTTCTTGTGTTTTGGTTCCATCAAGCGTAAGCACATCTTCTCTTTTTTTATACATTTCATCAAAGCCGTTACCAACGCGTTTCCAGAATTCAAGCGACTCGGCTTCAAAGCTCGTTAAGTTTTTATTTCGACTTATTACTCGTTGATAGGCTGTTTGGGCGTCAATACGAATATAGATAGTAAGATCAGCTTTACGATTTTCTGTTGCCCAGGTATTAATCGACTGTATCATATCCCGATCAAGCCCACGCCCGTACCCCTGATAGGCAAGCGACGAATCGCCCGTACGATCTGAAATAACGATATGATTTTTATCAAGTGCTGGTATAACCAGTGTTTTAAAATGTTGTGCCCGGTCAGCAGCAAATAACAAGAACTCAGCTTTTTCAGATATACTATCTTTTATATTATTAGAATTACGTTGTTTATTTAAAATTGCGCGTAACTCTAACCCCAGACCCGTCCCGCCAGGTTCTTTGGTTTTTATGACCGTATGTTTTTTTTGTTCTAATGCTATCGCAAGATTTGACACCAGTGACGACTTGCCGCTGCCGTCAATCCCTTCAATCGCGATTAAAAAACCTTTAGATGTGTGCATAATGATACTCAAATGCCCCCCGAAAATATTCGGGGGGGCATGAAATTTAAATCGTTTTCTGAGTTATTGTTTGATCACGTTGGGTTACAGCGATGGGTGCAAAACTCTTAATCGATGCAATAACATGATCGATTTCGTTTTGTTCAAGCTCTGGCCATACCGGTAATGCAAGTACCGTATCGACCAAATGTGTGCTGCAAGGGGTTTCAGTTTTAAGCGCAGGGTTAAGACTCAAAAAACTGATATCAGGTAACGACTTTGGATAAAAAATTCTCGTTGGTACGCCGCAATCAAGCAGGTATTTCTCAAGTTCGTTTCGTAAGCTTACCCCGTTATTATCAACAACCTGGATAGCATATTGATGGTACACATGGTGCCCATGAGTATTTTTTGGAAGCTTGATAAACGGGATTCCTGCAAGTTTTTGGTTATAGTGCGCAGCAATATCTCTACGTGAATTATTATATTGAGTAAGATACGCAAGCTTTTCGGTTAATACGGCAGCTTGAATAGCATCTAATCTACTATTAATACCAAGATCAAGATAATCGTAATGAGATTTTCTCCCGTGATTACGAATTTGAAGCAATTTTTCTGCGAGTATTGGATCGTTGGTTGTGCAACATCCAGCATCACCAAAAGCGCCAAGATTTTTTGTTGGATAAAACGAAAAAGCTGCGATAGTCCCAAACGTTCCTGTTTTTTTCCCGTTCAGTTCCGCACCAATCGATTGCGCGCAGTCAGCGATAATCCATAGGTTCCATTCTTTTGCGATTATGGTAAGAGCATCATAGTCAGCAACTTGTCCAAAGATATCAACAGCGACCATGCCAACAATGGGCAACCCAGTTTTTGTATGCACAGCTTGACCGTTTTTCATGATTGCGTTTGCTTGGAGCCATAATTGCATTTTATGTGCACTGACGTTAAACGAATCTTTATCGATATCAATAAAAACGGGGTGCGCTCCGTGATTAGCGATTTCGCTGCTTGATGCAATAAACGAGAACGGCGTCGTCAAAACAAGATCATTTTTTTGAATATCGAGTGCTTTAAGTGCCATCCATAATGCGTCGGTGCCTGAATTGCATGAGATAACATGATTAACGTCTAAATATGACGCTAGTTTTTTTTCAAAATTTTCAACAAAAGCGCCACCAACAAATTGTTGACTATCAACAACATTGGCGATAGCAGTTTTGAGTTGAGCATTAATATTTTTTGTTTGTCGTTCGAGTGAAAAAAAGGGAACAGATGTCTTTTTGATAGTTTGCATAGAAAGCTCCGTTTAAAAAAAATCGAATAAAAAAATCAAAATTCTTTACTTTTATCGATTCAAAACTATAAAAATAAAAAACTGAGTTACGATCTTTTGTAATTTTTAATAACAATATGTCTTGGGTTTACCTAGATACATTAAAGGGAATCGCGATTTTGTAAAGTGAGAATCGCAATACTAAGGCAAAAAATCGTTTTATCGGCCGCCACTTTTTTGTGATTGAATCATTATGTGCTATAAAGTCGTATCTTGACATTTGGTTTGCAAGAGATAATGTTAAAACAAAAAGAGCAAGCAATAACGACGGCATTGGCAACGGTCGTTTTAGCGAAATTTTGACGAGAAAAGGAGAGTGTTATGAAGAAAATCTCTTTCATCTCTACTCAGACAAGTCAGACAATTTTCACCAAAGACATCGTATTTTTGGCGGGCATTTCTTATTATTTTCTCATTTTCTTTACTCTTGGACCCTGAGTTTTCTAGCCTAGGTTTCATGTTTGGCAATATTGGTTATAAAAGAAAGATTATAAAGCCTTAAAAAACCTTAAAAAAAGGGAAAGGAAAGGAGGGTGCTGGTTAGGTAAAGTATTCTCGAAGAGCATAAAATTCAATACGTGCGCGTGCAACGCACATCGTTTGTCAAGTGAGCAGTTGGTGTATGTTTTATCCTAAAAGGGGAGAAACAAAGATGAAAAGAAACCTTAGAAAGGTGCTTCTGAGTGCAGCCCTATTTGGCTTGCCCTTTATAAGCACCAATGCGACTATGGACTGGGTTCCAGTCGGAGATAATGTTCGTACGGTCAACGGTGACCGATGGGCCTATACTGGTGCTACCTACGAGCACAAAGATTTAGTGAGCCCTGAGATTGGTACGGTAATCAACCCAGGTCAAGTGTATAATAAATCGTACACAGCAACAAGCGTTGATAATGTATTAAACATTTACGGTACCTTGTATTCTAATTATCCAGATGGTGGTGGCGGTACTCAGGTTTTACTTGCCGGAAGTCCACAGCCCGTTCCTCTTAAAATCGATAGGGACGTTTTAGTACAAGCACTTACTGCAGATATGACCATCAACATCAAAGAAAATGTCACAATCGAACCTTATTTTCATTCGCCTCTTGCAGATGAATCGGGTGTTTCCCAGATTTATTTTAACGCTGCAGCCGGCAGAAAAATAACGGTTAACGTTGATAACGACGTTATCTTTAAAGGTAAGACAACTGCCGCTGGTGAAACACGCGGATTCCAAGATTTGATTATTACGTTTGCAGGACCAGGTCAAGTTGATTTCAAAATGGCTGACGGTACTAAGATTGAGTTTACAGGGGAAATTGATAAAACCAATGGCATCACCCTTGATCCAAACTCATGCTTAATAACCAACTGGCAAACATTTACATCAGATGCTGGTGGAACAAAAGTATTCGTACTGATGGATCAAACAGCTGCTAACGTAGCGGCTTGTAAACACAAAGTTGTGTTTGAACGTTTGAACTACACTGCTGAATCGCTTCGTACCTTAGTATATGTTGGACCAAACTCCTTGATCACCTACTTGTCCGATAACCTAACAGGTTTTCCTGGCGGTTCAGCGACAGGTGGTTATGGCTCGATCGCATTCGATCCATCAAACCCTGGTACAGGTAGAATGGTTCTCTTTATTGCAGGTGCTTACGATGTCGATAACCATGAGTTCTTGCCGGGTGAAGGAAAAGTACCAAATCCATCATTCCAAGAAATCACCAAAAAATATCCATTTAACGATGGTGCGGTACTGATTGTTGGTCATTTTGTTAGAGACTTTGATCCAGGAACCATCAGTGGACTGAGCGCCGGCGGCGAAACCGTGGGAGCTCCAGGCTATGATTTCTCAAGACCTGCTGGTATTCAAGCGATCTTCAGAGTTACTGATGATCTTGCGTTTGCCAACATTGGCACTAACCCATACAGCCCAAGCGCTAATGATCGCCGCGGTCTTTTGGTTGTGAACGATACTCAAAATCATGGCAAGTTGGGTTCAGATCCTTACTGGGATCTTTATACAACTGCTGCTGGCGGTTTCTTGGGTGTTGATTTTGCAAACTCAAACCCTGCCAACTCATTACGTAACGTACGTTTTGGCTTCTTGCTTGGTGTTAACGGGCTGTTTGATGTCTATCATAACTGCTTCTTAGATTATGCAGGCGGTGCGGTAAACCAACAAGATCCGTTAGCAGAATTTGATGCTGACATAGATCCTGTTGTCGCTGACAGTTTAATCAAGAAACGTAATCCTTCAGCATTTATTTTTGATGGTTTAGATCCAGCATTATTTATTAATGGTAACCCATTTCATGGCGGCGCTCTCGCTGAATTTGTTGCTGCAAATCCATTTACTCAGGTCAATCCTGTTACAGCACAAGTGCTTCTGCGTGGTAACGGTACCATCTATGTGAAGTCTTCAACCAACTCAAGCGATGGTATCCACAAAGGTTATCTATTTAACTTCTGGCATAGTGGACCGGATCCTTTGAACGATAAAGCGCTTGATTACACCGCAGTTCTTGCTGTGGGTGAAGGCAGCACGTATAATGGCTTTAACTTGACCCCAACGGCAGAAAGCAACCAGTCAGGTGAAGGTCAACACGTTATTGACGTTGAAGGCAAAGTAAAAGTAACATCACTTTCAAACAACACAACCTGTGGTAGAACATATCTTCCAGCAGTTTCAGATTCTGGTGTGCTCACCATGGCATCAGTGTTGAGAGACTTTAGAGGTAACGAAATCTTTGGTATTACTATTTTACCTGCAGGTAAGAGTTATGGCGATCCTGTGATGCGTCCATTAACTGCTGATGGTACACCATATGCTCGTTACAACTCACCAGCTATGTTTTTCAACAACTTCATGTGTTTGTACAACACAATCTTGCGTCATTCAGATGCAACAAAATATGTTGATGGTATTCCAAACTTATCAGAACCAGCAATGACCGGTGGTGAACGTTTCTTCTACGCGGTCAATTTCTGGGGTACTGATCCGGCAACTGTTGCAGCCGACCCTGATAGATATCGTTTCCCAGAAATTCGATTCTATAACTCAGTATTTCAAATTCAAGAATCGTGTAACCTTTCAGGTGTTCGTGCTGTTGTGACCGATCTTGGCTCATCGACTCCAAGCGGTGATAATACATCAGTATTTATGTTCTTTGATCATGGCGATCAACTTGATACAGCGCTGAGAGGCTTTGGTCGTGTATTGATGTTTGGTAGCTCACTCAACGTCATGGCAGACAGCTGTGATATTGATGGTCTTCCAAAAAAACCATCATCAAACTGGGCAACCGAAAGTGCGTACGTTAACGTATTCAGACACAGCCTTGTTCCTGAATATCACGGCACAGCATCAGCGGTAACCTTGTCATTACAAAATGGCAACCAGTTCCTTCCTAACGTGCCACTCAACTTGTATGAATTGGAAAGAGCTGAGCACTTATTTGTGTTCTCACAACCAGCTGCTGCATTCGCATCAACAGACATGCGTATTGGCTGGCCAACAATCGTTGGTGATGCAAGCCCATTCCCAAGCTCATACCCATATCCATTCCCAGCAGGAGTTCCATATCCTGGTGAAACACTCAGCACCAACCCAGCTGACTTATTCACGCTTGATGCATTGATTGCAACTCCAGCAGTCGTATCAATCGATGGACAATTCATCTGTTGGGGAAGTTTCGACTGCGAAGGTGAGGGAACCGATATTCCAGTAGCAACCGGAACAGATCCTGGTATCATCTATGTCGACCATGGTGGTAAACTTACCATCACACGTCCAGCAACTCCAATATTCCCTAACGATCGTGACAGCAAGCCATATCGCACCGTGGTCGCAACAACCATCTGTCAAAAAATATGGAACGATTACGATCTTGATGGAACTGCCCGTGTTATTCGCTTAACCGGTGATGTAGACCTTCCTCATGATCAATCAATTTTTGATGCAACATATAACATACAACCGTATGGCTTTACACTTGCTATGTTTGATGCACGTCGTGCTGAAACTGACGGTTATGTGCGTGTAAGCTTTGATAACGGCGACGTTCGTTATCCAGCTGTTGATACGCGTCCATTACGTAACGACAGATCGGGAGCTCAAATAGTAACTTTCGGTTGGTTCTACCGTGATTTTGATTTGGTAAACTTCATTCCAGTCAAGAACCTCGCAAAAAATCCTAAGAGAGCTGCAAAACTTGCTTCAGTCAAGAGCGGAATCCAAGCATGGCTTAGAGCAACTGAAGTTCAAAAAACCGTTGTAAAACGTCCAGTTGATCTGCTCTACATTGGAGCTGGTGATGACATTACGCAACTTGGTGTTGCTGGTGCAACCATGGCTGATCCATTCGAGCTTGATGTTTCTGGCGATGGTGTAAACCCTGTTGTTGCCCGTGTTCGCGAATTTGTGTCAGAAAAAACAACCAACGATATACTCTATGATCATTTCATTGGCGAAGGGCAGCATGCTGTTCTGTTCGGTGAATTCAACGGCCGCATCGGTCTTGGTTCACGTGCTTGGAACGAACGTTCACTCTTTGCTTGGAATTTGTTAGGTAAAGATTGGGTGTCAATTTGCCCACTTGGTAACATGACCGTTGACGTGAATTCAAACTTGATCGTTACTGATCGTGGTGCGTTTATCGCAGCCGAAAACTTCGGTCGTGAATTTACTCCAACAAATACAAACGCACCATTTAGCGTAGGAGTCCCAGGCTTCTATGGTGAAGATCAACAAGCAACATTTATTTCAACCGAACAAGTTGAAATACGTGTTCCTGCTAACGGTGAACTTGACTTTACTGCGTTTGGTAGAACACTACAAAAGAAAAACGAAGTAACTAATCAGGCTACCGGCGGAAACGCAATGCAAAAGATCTCTTTTGCTGGTAACGTTAGAGTAGTACTTGAAGAAGGTGCAACACTCAGACTTCCAGACAATCCATCATTGTTGCCTGACGGTTCACCAGCCTTCATCTTGTACTTCAACGATGCATCACAATTGATATTTGAAGGTGCTAAAGACTCAACACCATTCTTGAAGTTTGCTAACTCTGCTGCAACGCAGTTCTCACGCATCAAGATTGTTGGTAAAGGTCAAATCTGGTTAAACAAAGATGCTAAGTTCATCGTTAATGGCAACACCATGGTTGCTGTTCAAACTGATGCAATCCAACCAGAAACCGACGTGACAATTAGCATTCGACGTCAAGGTCAAATGTACATCGGTACAGAAACTGTTTCTGGCGGTTCATTTGAAGTTGGTAACCCAACCAATCACACAACGGATCTGCAAACGCATGACATCAAGTTTAACTTGTTGTTAAACGGTGCTAAAGCATTAGTACACATCGACCGCGAAGGCTTCTTGGGCTTCGGCGCTGGTGTTGTTAATAAGAACGGTAATCCAAACGGTGACGCACTTGTTTCCAACAACCCTGTTCTTGATGTAAATGGCAACGCAGCCCTTAACGTTAATGGCTTCCCAATATTTAATCCTGATACTGACTATGACCAAGCACTCGGCGACTTCAGCCTTGCATGGCAAGTTCAAGCATTGCATAACGTCAGTCATGTCAATGTTGACATTAAGCAAGGTATCATTGAACACAAAAACATTGGCGATGGTTCGAACTCGAACGCATCATTGATGGCTATCGGTCCTGTAGTTTCACCACTCTTGGGTGGTACGGGCTTCCGCTTTGCGGTTAACGGTCGTGTAGATGCATTTGTTCGTGGCGGTGGTAACCTCATGTTTGTACCAGGCACAGGTCCAACAGACGCTAACCCATCAGGTACATACTTTGTTAACGTTTGGGATTATGTAGGCCCATTACCATTTGGTGAAAGTTACTCAGTCTTAGCTTCAGCTCCGCTGTTGCTCGATCGAGATGCTGTTGAATTTACTCCTGGCACAGGTTTTGCTCCATTTGGCGATGGTGGTCGAGTATTTACCGGAAATCAAGTTGATATGTTCAACTTATTGTCGTTCCGACCATTTAGATTACAAGGTCAGAAGAAGATTGATATTAGTTCGACGCAGTTTGCTGTCTCGGGTGTTTATGTTGACGATACGTCAGCGAAGTACGGTACAGTTACTGCAGGCCCTGGTGCGCTCATTGTAAGATTAGACGACCCAGCATTTACGGGTGGTTCAATCTACGATGCGCTTGTAACCGGTGCATTAGACTCTTCTGCATCTATAACTGGTCCAGACGCTAACATTCCAACAAACAACACGATTATCAGATAATAAACCATTCGGGGGCACGCGCAAGCGTGCCCCCGGGTATTGAAATTGTTTTTAAAAAAAGTTAAAGGAGTTTTCTATGAACAGAAATCTCAAAGCGCTCTCGCTCTTAGGGGCTCTTGTTGTAAACTCTGCGTTTGCAACCGAGTGGCGCACCCCTTGGATTTCCGAGCGTGGGCCGTTGCGCTACACGTTTGAAAAGCTACATGATGAAGAAGGTAAATCGAATTTAAATTGGTGGTCGGCAATACACACCAAAGAAGCGCATAAAGCATTTTTAAAACATGGCACCAAAACACAGCCGCTCACGGCACTTATTTTTAACAAATCAGATTTTGCGTTAAAAGAAGCCTTTCCTAATTCTGATGTGCCTTTGACCAGTGAGAATTTCAACCCATTTGTAAGAACTGCATCAATAAGCCCCCGTGTTAAATATTTAGAATATGGCATGACCTTTGGTGGCCGTTGGGATTACCCAGTATGGGGTAATAAAGGTCGCATTGGGTTACGCGGAACAGTGCCTGTACGTCGTATTGAAATGCAACGCGAAGATATTGATGATCCAAATGCAAATCCATTGGATGAAGTATTCGACGGACAAGTGAAAAAAGTTACAAGAACTACAAACGAAGTTACTGATGCGAAGCATTCTTCTAATGGAAAGCTTGCCGTGACAACTGTAACCAACGACATTGTGACCCGTGCATGGCGTTTTGATTTTGTACAATCGATTCCAAATCCCGACAGAACATCAATTGTTACTTTTGCAGCAGATAACGTGATGATATTTGGTAGTCTCATATCTGATAATACTGTGCAGACAGATGATACAGTATTAAAAGCTCCTGTAGAAGCCAACGTTACTGTTGGTTTTACAGGTGTAGGGGCAGGAATTGAGGGTGACAAGCCTCAAACGGCTTCATTCCAATTCACTGATGAGTCAATGGATAAAATAGGTTCTCAGAATAGCAACAAGTTGAGCGAACAAAGATTTCCTGGAGGTCCTCAAGCAACTGTAACCGAGTTTAATCAACTTGCAGCGGCACCGGTAAAAACGCCGCTTGCAGCCATTCCAGGTGATAAAGTTTCTTGGTTTGCACCAGGCGTTGATTATCGAGGCTATGATTTAAACAATACTGACAACAATCCATTTTTTGTTAAGCCTTTTGTTGCTCCTGCAACTGGAACGACTTCTGGATGTAATCCATGTCCTACTGTTTGTGCTCCTGAGTGCGCTCCTAAGATTTGTCCTCCAGTGACATGTCCAACATCATGTCCAGTTGAGGCAGGTTCGGTAGCAGATATGTGGTTGATTTTCAGGTATGATGCCGCAAGTACAAATGGCGACAAAATTTGTCAGTCCAGAGCAAAAAAAATAGCAGATATTATAGACGCTCGTGCCAAAGCATTTACAGAAAGTCCTACCGAATTCTTAGAAGATGCCGGAATAGATTTTGACTCACACACACGTAGTGGTTTAGGCGATATCGATCTTGATCTCTTCTACGAACACACCTTTGGTTCACATCTCATCGGTGAATTAATGATTGGTGCTCGCTTCCCAACTGGTGGAAAAGCTAGCGTATGCACGTCTCCATATGCACCACAACTTGGTAATAATAACCACTTTGAAGTTAAGATTGGTGGCGATCTTGCATGGAAGCTTGCAAACTGGCTTAACGTGAAGTTTGATGCATACTACTCATTTGTGATTGAAGCCACTGAAGATCGTTTGGCGACATTCCAAGGCGCTCAAATCAAAAACCTTGGTCCATGCACCAAGGCTGATGTTGATTGGGGCTACTTTGTAGGTCGCGTCGACTTCACTATCTTCCATCCAAAAACAAGCGATGTTCGTTCAAGCATTGGTTATGAATTCTATTACAAGACCAAAGATGATGTAGACTTCAAGTGCAAGAAACTTGCATCGTTCCTTGGCAAGCAGCTTGATACAGATTCAACATCTGCTACTTTTGGACAGTTTATTGCGAACTGTGCACCGCTTGATACGTGTTTAGCTGAAAAGAACACAGAGTCGATCGGACATAAAGTTCGCGGCGAAACATCATGCCAAATCAACAAATGGTTTGAGATCTTCCTTGGTGGATCGTTCACCTTCGCAGGTCAAAACGTATTTGCTGATCGTGATGCACACGCTGGATTTAACATCCGCTTTTAATTAAGCTGATTGTTACGCAATTTGTTAAAGCAATAAAACCAAGTTAAGAAGGGCCTCTGGAAACAGAGGCCCTTCTTACTTCCCCTGATTTTTAAAAAGTTTTGAGATTATTAAGACTTCTGTGTTCTTACGCCAAGGGAATGGTTTTGCAACCACTCCCCTGGACCCTACGTGCAAAAAAGGGGTTCCCCTTTTTTATCCCCTAACGCCGTGAAGCGCTGCAACCGCAGGCTTTGCCTGCTCTGCTAGCTTCGACACGGCTTACAAAGAGTTTTATATATATCTAAATTATGTTAGTACAAAGATGTTATAGCTACTATCGCCACAGACGTCACCCCGTGAAAACGGGTAGGTCAGCCGTGTCCGCCATAGCCCAAAAAGGCGCCTGCCCTTCGATAGCTACGAGCCTCGCGGGCGAGAGCGTAGTAGGGACGGCTGGAGCAAAACTTTCAGTTATACCCCCCCCAAAAAAATTATTTATCATCTAAGCGCCAAATTTTTTTGATTGTTAAAAAAACGAAATACCCAACAAATACAACAGCAACTTGATGTGTGTGATCTCTTTGCGTTACTATAATAAAAAAAAATAGCTATCAACTGAGTATCCGTGGAGATGTGCATGATAACACCCGAAATAATTGAAGAAGTTAAGAAGCGACTTGTTGATGTATACCAACCAGAGACGATCTATCTTTTTGGTTCATATGCCTGGGGTCATCCTGACGAAGAAAGCGATTTAGATTTGCTAGTCGTGGTGCGTACATCTGATGAGAAAAGTCATAAGCGCTGTATATCGGGTCGGCGAGCTCTTTGGGATTTTGATATTGCAAAAGATCTTATGGTCTACACCCAAGATGAATTTAATGCACGAGTTACAGACCCAACATCATTGTTGTATAAAATAAAGAACAATGGCAAGGTGCTTTATGCCTCCCAAAACGCATGACTTAGAAAAACTGTTGAAAGATTGCATGAAATATGACAGTAGATTTGATCAGTTGCGAGAGGATGTCCGGATGCTGTCTCCATTTGCAACGTATGCTCGTTATCCAGATGACCGTTTTAATATAGATCGTGAAGAAGTTGATGAAGCAATTAAGCGAGCTGAACGAATCTTGCGATTTGTAAAATCAAAAGTTGAAACCATTGGACAAACCCCACAGTTAAATATTTTTGAGACCTGAAGTTGTGGTACACACGCTGGTTTTAACATCCGCTTTTAATTAAGCTGATTGTTACGCAATTTGTTAAAGCAATAAAACCAAGTTAAGAAGGGCCTCTGGAAACAGAGGCCCTTCTTACTTCCCCTGATTTTTAAAAAGTTTTGAGATTATTAAGACTTCTGTGTTCTTACGCCAAGGGAATGGTTTTGCAACCACTCCCCTGGACCCTACGTGCAAAAAAGGGGTTCCCCTTTTTTATCCCCTAACGCCGTGAAGCGCTGCAACCGCAGGCTTTGCCTGCTCTGCTAGCTTCGACACGGCTTACAAAGAGTTTTATATAT
>Ga0207075_1028_pt1 | contig 38594 bp, 27 predicted proteins | sample Alteio_BWMinHeat_64_FD_153587 | JGI IMG/M metagenome (GOLD analysis project Ga0207075, IMG submission 153587) | Enriched cells from forest soil in Barre Woods Harvard Forest LTER site, Petersham, Massachusetts, United States -... | ecosystem: Environmental > Terrestrial > Soil > Temperate forest >... | reverse complement strand
AGTTCTTATGCTATGAGAAAAAGGGATCTGGGCAAAAATCAAATCAAATATTGCATGTTCATTTTCCTCGCTTTCATTAAAAGGATTCGCTGCATTTAATTCATCACGTGTAGGAGCTCTATCAAGCGCACGCCGATGATAATCAGCCAGCATCGTGCCAATTTCATTTCTAGAGACATCCACTAAGTACTGCAAAATATATACCTCACTATTTTCATAAAAAAGTATTGCTTGCGGATTATTCGCAAGCTCTTCAAAATTAGCATGAACGCTTCCTAGTTTTTTTATAAAATTAAGTCTGCTAACACACAAGGATTCTGCATAATCCCTTTTACCTAGAATAATATCTCTTGCTAACGTCTCATTTAAATCTGTCAATGACGCTAATAGATCACATTTTTCCTCAAGTGTGGTTTCCGAGTTATATTCTTCTTTAAATTGTTGTAATACTTTCGTGCGAAAATGATCATGCAAAAACTCAACAAAATCACAAGACAATTTACCAACACTATGAAAAGCACCCATCTTAGCAATACGTGTCAAGTAACCCGGAAAACAAGATGAATCATTTAACCCATGCGCATTTCTCATTTCGCTTAGTTGAATCAGAAAGTTTGCAATTTTATTGGGAACATCACCGTCATTTTCATCTACCACAAAACGAAAGTAATGTGCTACTCGAGTCCTCACTATTAAGGAGCCTTCTTTTTCTGATAGCTTTCCTTCATGCGCAGCCCGCGTAGAAAATATCTCGACATCTTTTTCAGAAGGTGTTAATAGATTCGCCCATTTGCCTGAAACCTTTGCAAAGGGGTTATAACATCGCCATGCAGCTTGAGGACAAGTATTATCCACGATAAGTGTTGCAGATGCTTCAAGTGCGGAAGATTCTCCTTCAATTAGGTCATTACAATTATCTTCAATAAATTCTTTTATTAAATTTTTTCTATTACATTCTTCAAGATTATCCACATTATTCTTGCAATAGTCTTCACACTCCTTAGCAATTTCTTTTAAAATCAATTCTCTTATTTCTTTTTCAGTCTCTTCTAATGAAACAGTTCTATAGTGTTCTGCAATATAAGGAACAATCGTTTTCCTATAATGCTGATTTGCTTGAAATACCGCTTCGTCAGCTCCTGCATTCTCATCCACATCCGCAATCGCTTTGCGCCTTGCATCATCTAATTTTTTTACTCTATTAGCCAGGTCTAATATTTCTAAGCAGTACAGTTTAGTTTGTGAAAACAATTGATATTTCACTACATAATCAAAAAATGTAGCTCCATTACTACATACATTCAATAACTCCACTATATTGTCTTCAGAATTAAAAAAATCATGGTTCATAATGCTTGACAATGGTATGTTGAAAATTTGAGCATGCGGTAGTAGAGAGGTAAGCAAGGATAAAGGGCAGCCGTCTGAATTAACACACAATTCTTCAAAGGGAATTTCTTTTTTTAGTCCCGCGTCAATCAGCATCTCTGCAATTTTATATCGGCCTAAGCATAAAGACATTTCTAATGGAAACATACCCATATAGGTTATATCTTTATTATTATTTTTCTGGAGCGCAGCATTAACAAGTGCTTCATCACCTAAAATTATTGCATAATGCAAATCCGACATTTTTTGACGATGTTCATCTGATATTTCCTTTACACCTGAATCCACTATCAATCTAATAATCCAAATATTACCGGTCATCAAAGCAAAATCTAAAAGTGAATATCCTTCAAATTTAACAGCAAGGTTTGCACCATTCTTTATAAGCGCCTCGATAACGCGAGAATTAGCAGCCTCCACTGCTATTTGCAATGCGGTATGCTCATTACATTGCGCTTCTACGTTAGCACCTGCTTCAATCAAATCAAGGGCAATCAACGTTTGATTTCTAGAAATAGCTAGAATTAAGGGCGTCATATTATCGTAAATGATTTCCTTATTCGCACCCCTTGCTATAAGTGCGTTTGCGACATCAGTTTGCTGATCTTCGATAGCATCATGCAAATAGGATTTTCCATCTACGAGCACATTAACATCCGCACCAGCCGCAATTAAGGCAAGCGCTACTTTAGACTGATTTCTAAATATTGCCAAACCTAATGACGGCATATCTCCAAAGATCGTTTTTATAGGAATATTAATATCCGCACCAGCCTTAATTAAAGCGAGCGCTATCTCAGGTTGACGATGATCTATTGCTATACCTAATGGCGATATATCACCAAGATCCGTATTTTGAGGAATTTCCACATTCGCACGAGCATTAATTAATGCCAGTGCAATCTCCTTTTGTCCCTTGATAATAGCTCGAATTAAAGGCGTAACATTACCAAAAATGATATCTGTATTCGCACCCCTTTTTATAAGTGCGTTTGCGATTTTAGTTTGCTGTTTATCTATGGCGATATGCAAATAGGGTGTTTCATTTACGAACCCATTAGCATCCGCACCAGCAGCAATTAATGCTACTGCTACTTCAGATTGATCATTAATCATTGCAAAACCTAATGGCGGTAAATCTCCAAGGTCCGTTTTTATAGGGATTTCCAGATTCACGCGAGCATTAATTAATGCGAGCGCAATTTCAGGTTGCTTTCGATCTATTGCGAAACCTAATAGTGACAAATCTCCAAAGTCCGTTTTTATAGGTTTTTCCACATTCACACGAGCATTAATTAATGCCAGTGCAATCTCTTTTTGTCCCTTGTGAATCGCTCGAATTAAAGGCGTCATATTATCGCAAATGATTTCTATATTCGCACCCCTCCTCGCTATAAGTGCTTTTGCAATTTCAGTTTGCTCTTTTTCTATGGCTATATGCAAATAGGTCTTCCCATCTACAAGTACATTAACCTCCGCACCAGCTTCAATTAATGCGAGCGCAATTTCAGGTTGATTTTTATTTATTGCTACACCTAATGGCGATAAATCTCCAAAATTCGTTTTTACAGGAATTTCCATATTCACACGAGCATTAATTAATTCCTGTGCAATTTCTTTTTGTCCATTGAGAATAGCTCGAATTAAAGGCGTCAAATTACCGCAAATGATTTCTTTATCCGCGCGCCTCATTATAAGTGCTTTTGCGATTTTAGTTTGCTTTTTTTCTATGGCGATATGCAAATAGGATTCCCCATTTACAAGCACATTAACATCCGCACCAGCATCAATTAAGATAAGCGCAATTTCAGGTTGATTTAGGTCTATTGCTACACCTAATGGCGGTAAAGCTCCACTGACAGATTTTGCAGGAGTTTCCAAATTCGCACCGGCATAAATTAATACCTGTACAATCTCTTTTTGTCCCCTAAAAATAGCTCTAGTTAAAGGGGTCTCATTATCGCAAATGATTTCTTTATTCGCGTCCCTTTTTATAAGTGCTTTTGCGATTTCAGTTTGCTTTTTATCTATGGCATCATGCAAATAGGATATTCCACCTACGAGTACATTAACTTTCGCACCAGCAGTAATTAAAGCGAGTGCAATTTCAGGTTGATATGAAAATATTGCTACACCTAATGGCGGTAAATCTCCAAGGCTCGTTTTTGCAGGAGTTTCCAAATTCGCACCGGCTTTAATTAATGCCAGTGCAACCTCTTTTTGTCCCCTAAAAATAGCTCTAGTTAAAGGGGTCTCATGATCGCAGATGATTTCTATATTCGCACCCCCCGCTATGAGTGCGTTTGCGATTTCAGTTTGCAGTTTTTCTATGGCATGATGTAAGGGGGTTAAACCATCCTGCAATTCTTCAAGATTTACACGTTTATCCATTAATTCTATGGCACTGGGAAGAGAACCTTCGTCTATAGCCTGATGTAAGTTAGTTGATGGCATACTTCCGCTCCGAGTTATATTACTAAGAACGCAATATTAACCTAATCAGTAAGTTAATTCAATTTAAAATTAACAAATTCTGGTGCATCTCTATTCGGACTATCAGCAACTGCTGATTGCGTTCCTGCTTTTTGCAGATCAAAATGTACCAGCAATTCTTTTGGTTTTTCTTGAAGCGCTTTACCCGTATAGAGATCGAATAAAATACTAAAATCTGCCATACACTGATATATTTGCTCAAAACAGTTTGCGCTTTGTTCAAATTTTCTTTTGGTTTCAAGAGAATATTGAGCTGGTGCATTTTTTTCAGGCGTAATTTGATATGCTTGTGGGGCATCTTCTAATTTGTTTAAGAAAAATTTCCAACCTCCCAGTACTTCGTCCAAATCTGCCATTGCCGCATCATTACTTTTATACTGTTCATAAAAAGCCAGATATTTTTTATTAAACTGCCAATCATGGGCGCGCAATACGTCAATACAATCGGCATTTTGCAAAAGCTTGCAATATATATCATTTGGATCTTTGTCTTTATTCTCAATCGCTTGTGCAATGCGCTCAATGATTTTAATATTTTGCTCAGGAAATGCTTTTTTCAAATACGCTAAGCATGCTTTGGCACTTAGGGATTCCATTTCATGATTATCATAGCCAATATCATTGCTCTTCAAGATCCGTCCCGTATCATGAAACAATCCCGCAATTTGCAACATTGCCAACTCAGGCAAAGTCATTTTCATTGCATCAGGATCTTGATATTTTTTATAGAGTGATAAAAAAATAGGGATTGCCAAGGAAACACGACTAACATGCATTGCGCCATGCTTTACAATAAAATCTGCCTCCCCAAAAATTGAATAATCTAAAAATTCATAAGTTAGTGTTATAGCATTAATTTTAACTTTATTTTGAAAATACTCTTTAAAAATAATTTGGCTATGTTTACTGAGTGCTACGCTTTCTTGTGGCAGAATGTTCTCATTCGGTTTTACAGAGTCAGGAGCGATTGGCTCACCCGTAGGCATTTTTGCTACTGTTTCAAACCAAAAGTTTGGTTTTAGCCAAAAGGATAAACACGCAATAGCTAATGCAAATACACCTATGCTAAGCGTTGTCACTAGTGCAACGATCCCGCTCAGAGCTAATCCAGCCATAAATGCAGTTATTCCAAACAACACCAACGTCGCTTTTGCATATTTAGCAAAGATCACAAAATTTATCCTCAAAATAATAAGTTTGAAAACGAAATATACAAAGAAAAGCTTTACGCTGTCAACGACTAAATTGCGTGTAGTCTCACTAAAATTCAAGTTGCTTAGTTTATCATAAATCGTTAAAATTCCTCATTTTGTCAATCAGGAACATTTTTTTATGTCAATCACTGTAGAGATTCAAAGAGAATTTGAACGCTTAATCGCCACCGTACTTAGAAAAGATGAAAAAATTGGCTGCTATATAATCAATGAAGAAGCCTTAAATTCATTTGAAACGTTCTTCTCGACTTTAGATGTAAAACAACGAGAAGCAATAAATTACTACGCGCAAGCAGGACATGAAAGTGTGCTCTGGACTATTGCTTTTTTAGCAAGAAATAAACATGCTACAGCATTAAAATTAGTAGCAGATTGTGACAATATTCGCGAATTCCCATGGAGTTTTTTCCCCAATAATAATTTCTATGAAGGTCAAACCGCCTTCTTTTTATCCATTCATTCAATTAATTATCCAACAGCACGAGAAGCTTTAGAAAAAATTAATCAAAAAATGACTTTTAATGAATCTCTATGGAATGCAAGAAACAAAATTAACATTACCGCTTTATGGCTTTTAACAAACCAACTATATGTCAGCTCCGAAAGAAATGATCTCGATATGCTTGCTTTTACCATTCTTGAAAAAAATGTAGAAAATATGATTACCCTGAATTGGGCCACACTTGTCTCTGCCTCTACTCATCTGGGTGAAACCCCTTACTGGAATCTGCTAGCAGCAAAATGTTATATTCATGAAAATCATGCCATACGCGAAAGGTTCGATAACCTTATCAACAAGGTAAGATCATCTTGCACTTGGGATATATACCACTTGGATGAAAAACTTGAAAATCGTGGAAATGACACTCCCATGCAAGCACTAGAAAAAGCAAAAAATGACTGTGCAAACTTACCGTCTGCAATACAACCTTTGCCAGATTTAGCACCTGCACCTGCACCTGCACCTGCACCTGCACCTGCACCTGCACCTGCACCTGCACCTGCACCTGCAACTGCAACGCCACCTTTGCCATCTTTAGTACCAGCTGCAGCAAAGCCACGTTTGCCATCTTTAATACCAGCTCAAGCAATGCCACCTTTTTTGCCACATTTACTTTTAGTACCAGCTGCAGCATTGCCACCTTTTTTACCACATTTACGTTTAGTACCAGCTCAAGTAATGCCACCTTTTTTGCCACATTTACGTTTAGTACCAGCTGCAGCAATGCGACCTTTGCTATCTTTACCACCTGCAATGCCTACACCACCCACTCGTAGAATAACTAATCTTTATGATACAAGATGCGCAGCAAATACAAATCGTCCTGCATATCCTCAAACAACAACATCATTAATTTCCGGTAAACTTCGGGATAATAAACGAAACAATTAAGCATCCAAAAGCAAGATAGACCTGATTTCCTATATGTGGTTGAATTAATTTGATTAAATCAACCACATACAGGCTTGAGCAAAAAAGTCATTTTATTCTAGGGCAATCTAAATTTTTTTATCGCTTCTTTTCTGCACTATTTTCATCGACTATTAACAAATGTTTCTAGAAAATTACGATTAATCTGGTATATAACGAAACTTTATTACCTCTGTACATTGCTGTCTTTGAACAAAACATAAAATCCTTCGTTGCGCCCCTTCCGGGGCTAAGTTGGTCGCGGGGAATTTTACCCCGGGTTTCGCTCGCAAAGCCTCGCTTCACCCGGGGCTAGCAACTTGCATCCCGCTGGGATGCTATGATCAAATTTCTCAGAACCGTATTGAGCATAAAGTGCTTTAATGCAAAACCATTACAACTAGCCCTAAGCATATAAATTCATATAAATCAATAGGTTAAGTGCTTTAATGCAAATCTGGTGCCCGCAGGGTGCTTAATTGCGCCGATTCAAGTATGAAGTGCAATTAGCGTACCCTATGCTAATCTAGAATGGAATATTCACAAACATTCTATGGGCTAGTTAATTAAATGATAACCCTGGCGCGCGCATTACTCGTATCAACATCATTTATAAGCAGTTTTGCTTATGCAGACTTAACAATTTCAACTTCACAAACCGTCAGTCAACCTTTTCAAACGGCAATTGATGGCAACATCACCCTGGCTAACACAGGCCAAGTAATCACCAACGGCGCCGCAGGTGAGGCATTTCTCATAAATTCTAACTCTGGTACGGCTACTGTGATTGTTGATACAAATAATATCTATGGCGCTTTAGCGATACATGCCAAAGGAACAGATAACGGAATCACATTTAATATTCCAAATAGAACATTTGGATTAGCTGAAATTTTGCCTGGGTCTGGGATCACCTCAGATAATGGCAATGCTATTTATATCGTTAACTCCGATGGAAATGCACTCATCAATAATTATGGCATTCTTAGTGGTGGTAACGATGGCATTAAATTATCCAATTCTCCATTATCCTTTATTAATAATCTAAATACTATCAGCGGTGAAGTCTATAGTATTGAAACGGACACAATTAGTTTTGGCACCAATATTCTAAATATTGGTATCTTGAATGGAAATATCCTCCTGGGTGGAGGAAACATTCTCTCTTTAAATAATAATAGCCAGGTTAATGGATCGATTATACTACAAAATGGTGCTAATGATATATTCTGGAATGGCGGCTCATTTAATCAAATACAAGGAGGAAACAGCGATTCGTTAAATATATATGACACATTGACCTCCTATGGCCCCATTGAGATTGGAAGTATTAATATAAACAATCCTCTTACAATCTATACCGTTAATGGAGGAATTACTAATTTAAACAATACATTCACCATAAATGTTGATACAACCGTCACTGCAAACTCCGACATTTCAGGAACAGGTGCAGGCACTAACGCGGGCAATTTGATTCTTGCCAATGGGCAATTAACTTTAAATACTTTTACGAGCAATGCGGGTAGCGTGGTTCAACTTCAATTGGCCAATAATGAAATAGTAGTGACTGGAGGTGGTGTCGCTGCTACTTTTGCGCAAGGTAGTATCATCATGCCATTGCAAATAATGATTGGCACCTTTGATGTAGTTTCCGCTACGGGTGCAGGCTCAAGTATTTCCGATAGTTCTATTTTATTGCCCAGTAATAATAATTTAGTGACACTGAGAAAATTTGTACATGGTGCTCCTGGTGCACAAACCCTTCGAATTGTATCCACGCCTACCTCCGCATTGGCTAATGCCACAGTTAATGATTCCACTTTAACAGGTATTGCTCAGACAATAACGCAATTTTTATTTTTTGGCTCAAATAATGGTGATATTCAATCAATGATCTTTCAATTAAATTCAATTTCTGCACCCGATATTGAAGCCTCACTAGGAACCATCTTACCGCCATTTAATTATGGATTGGTCGAAAGTAGCATTGGTGCAATGAATTTAGTGTTCAACATGATTAGTTCAAATCGTTTTACGAATGCAGTTAATGGTATCGGCTATGGAGATTTTCAGACTCCGCTTTTAAGTATGTGGGCTGAGGGATTTGGTGGAAATATTGAACAGAACTGGAGACAGAACACACCTGGCTATACCGCAAGAGGAGCGGGTGGTGTTGTTGGGCTAGATTTTGAATTAGGAAATTGCGCCTTATTAGGTATTTCGGGTAGTTATTCACGTTTTAATGTGGCGGATAAATCAATTGCATCAAAGAATGTAGCTGTGGAAAATCGACAGGCGACATTATACGGATGGTATGAACCTACTCAGGATATTTTTATTGATGCTATGGTAGCCTTAAGTTTTGAGGATTTTGCAAGCAATCGTCCTATTAATATTGGTGCTATTAACACCGCCGCACAAGGTGATTTTGGTGGCACACAATATGGGGCATTATTGGATGTTGGCTATCAGATGAATAAGATTATGCCCATGATACGTATTAAATATTTTCACCTTGAAATTCCCGATTACATTGAAACAGGTGCGGGTGGATTAAATTTAATTGTCAATAACCAAAGTCTCAATGAATTAGCAGGCGGCGTGGGATTTGAAACAACCACTACTTATCACACAGATGAAATGACGTGGGTACCCGCAGCTTCAATTTTTGCATTGTATGATTTTGTTACCAGTGGACAAACAACTTTTGCTAATTTTACGGGGGGTGGCGTAGGCTTTTCAACCAATGGTGTGCCGCCTGGTAGAGGTATTGTGGATTTGGAATTGGGGCTCAGTGTATTTAGTCACTGTCTTGGATTTACAGCGACCTATGATTTAGAAATCCGGGATAAATTTACTGCGAATGCAGGATTTCTGCAATTAACTTATTTAATGTAAGAAAAATTTTTATCCAACGTTTCAAATGCCATTTCAACAACGCCACGGGGCTCAAACATATCCATAAAGTGCTTAACCATTACGGATCTATTCCTGCCCCCAGCCGTGGTTAACAATAATTCATGACCATAAATGGCAATATCTTCCACGATTCTTTCATAACGGAAATATGCTAAACGCTCTTTATTAATATCAACCTTTCCATAGCCTTGATAAAAAAGCTCCACTTCATGGGGTTTATTCCAAACATTTGCGACGCCTGCACCAATGAACATGAGATCGCGCTCAATGGGTGCCATAATAGGTTCATCCCAATCCACTATATAAAGTGAATCTTTATTATCTATCAATACATTGCCACCATGAATATCTGAATGGCAAAGAACGAATTTGGGCGATTGCTTTTGGAGTTTTTGACTCAGCATTTCTGCCCTGTCTACCACTTGACGAATTACAGTTATATTCTTTTTCATAAACGTCAAGAGCTTCAACGCCATTTCATCGCCATGATGTTCACCTTCAATCTGGGTATAAAGCGAACGAACCGCCTCTCTCCATTTTGGCGAGTAGCTTTCTTTGCGCATTTGATTCTGCATTGCAAATGGTATCTCCATTGCATGAACTTGTCGCATCGCTTTACCAAGCATGCGCCATTGTTCATCCGTGAGGTTACGACTAAAGCCGTCTGTTCCCTCAACAAAGGGGTATACAAAGAGGGTAAAGTCATCAATAAAGTGTGCGGGTTGTCCTTGGATTGTATTAACGGGTGGAATAATCTGGGAGATCCCAGCAGCATGCAACAATCTTGCAAGTGCAATGCTGAGTTCATGGTGATGACCGCGTTTTAACTTTACAAAATAGGATGACTGGTCATGCGCTTGTGCTTTATACACTGACGCGTTTATATCCGCGCCTAAGGGAAGAAATGACAATGCAACGACTTTAATGCCGAATTCGGTCATTAGGCAATCGATAATGCGTTGATCTGGAAGTGGTGGTTTCTCTTTCATATGTATATAGCTTACAAACTATAAAGACTGGTCGGGGCGAGAGGATTTGAACCTCCGACCACATGCACCCCATACATGTGCGCTACCAGGCTGCGCTACGCCCCGAAAGAGATAGGGAAGCCATTCTACAAAAAACCTCTTTAAAAAGCTACTTGAGGTATCGGGGGGCCAATTTGATCATAGCATCCCAGCGGGATGCAAGTTGCTAGCCCCGGGTGAAGCGAGGCTTTGCGAGCAAGCCCGGGGTAAAAATGTCTGATTTTCCCGCCGGGGAACCGGCGGAACATAAAATCCTGAGTTGCGCCCCTGCCGGGGCTAGGTTGGACGTGGGGAATTTACCCCGACCCCGGGCTTGCTCGCAAAGCCTCGCTTCACCCGGGGCTAGCAACTTGCATCCCGCTGGGACGCTATGAGAAAGCCATGATGCAGGAGCTCCAGCCAGAGGGATTACACTTCTTTATTCGTTTGCTTCTCCGGCTCGCCTTTATAACCCTCTACCCGCACCTTAAGTTTCTGACCTGGCTTAAAGGTAACAACACGGCGGGCACTGATCGCAACATCCTTCCCAGTCTTAGGATTTCTGCCGGGTCGTTCTTTTTTATCACGTAAATCAAAATTACCAAAACCGGAGAGTTTCACCGGCTCTCCCTTTTCTAAAGCATGCCGGATCTCTTCAAATAAAAACTCTACCATCTCCTTGGCATCATTCTTGTTAATATCTAAAGAACTAGCCAAACTTTCTGAAATATCTGCTTTTGTTAATGCCATTGGTCATTCCCTCAAATCGGCACCAAATTCCTTTTTTAATCCTGCGATAACGGTGTGGATAATATCATCCACCTCCTTATCTACCAGGGTGCGGGATGGGTGCTGTAAAATCAAGCCCAGGGCTATACTTTTTCTTTTGGATGCTATTCCCTTGCCACTATAAACATCAAAGATTTGCACATCTTGTAGTATTTCACCAGCAGAGCCTCTAACAAAATTTATTAAACTATCACTAGGTAAAGACTCATCGACTACCACAGAGATATCCCGACGAATTTCTGGGAAACGAGAGGGCGACTGGAAAACCGGTAACGGGGTTTGCGTGAATAATGCTAAATTTAGTTCAAAAACATAAATAGTACCCTCAAGCCCTAATTCCATTTGTACCGTAGGATGTAATTTGCCAATAACCCCAGCATTACGTCCTTGCCATAAAATTTGTGCGCATTGCCCAGGGTGACAGGCAGTGTGATGCGCAGCTTTGAATAATAACGCTTCACGTTGCCCCAACATTTGCCATAATGATTCAATGATATGTTTAACATCAAAAAAATCTGCTGGGTGCGCTTTAGTATCCCAATGCTGCCCAATAAGATTACCACAGATTAAACCGCCAATTTTATTCACTTGGCTTAATTGGCCATCCGGCGCCTGAATAAAGCACATGCCAACTTCAAATAACTTCACATCTTGCTGCTGACGGTTTTGATTGAATTTTAAGGCAGTGAGCAGGCCGGGCCACAAGCTTACCCGCATGACCCCCATATCTGCAGAGATTGGATTCATGAGGGCCAAAGCATAATTTTCCGGAAATAAATATTTCTGCCAAGTCTCGTCAACAAAACTATACGTAATCGCTTCTTGGAATCCCAAATCCACGAAGGCACGCTTTACCCGAGAGAGTGAAACCACTTTCTCCGGCTGCCCAACAAACTGCAGTTGGTTATGCCCCATTTGATTAGGAATATTGTCATAACCAATGATGCGCGCAATTTCTTCAATTAAATCCACTTCTTGAGTCAAATCATAACGATACGCCCAAGGCACCACTTGCCAAATCTTATTTGCAATTAAAGTAACAGAACCCAGTTGATGCAAAATATCCGCCACCATTTTTTCATCTGGCGATATACCTAGCACTTTCTGCAAGCGGGTATAACGCAATTGAATTTGGACGGGTTGCGGCAGTGCTTCAGGAAAAACCGTTTCCATAACGGGGCCCGGTTCACCTCCACAAATTTCACAAATTAATCCCGTAGCACGCTCTATGGCTTTTATTTGCAAATCAGGGGATACTCCGCGCTCAAATCGAAAAGAAGAATCCGTATGTAACCCATAAAGCCGGGCTTTACCCGCAATTAAAGCGGCGGTAAATAAAGCACTTTCTAATACAATATTTTGCGTAGTCTCACTCACTGCACTGTGATCAGCCCCCATGATACCCGCCATTGCTTGCACACCTTGACTATCTGCTATCACCAAAGTATTGGGTTGCAAAGTGACTTCTTGGAGATCTAAAAGAACCACTTTTTCACCCACCACACTCTGGCGCACCATTACCGGTCCTTGCAACTTGTCTGCATCAAAAGCATGCATGGGTTGGCCCAGTTCCACCATAACATAATTTAAAATATCCACCACGGGATGGATAGTACGAATATCACTGGCTTGCAAGCGTGCTTGCAACCATGCAGGCGTTGTCGCAGTCTTTTTAATGCCAGTGATAAGTCTTGCCACGTAACGTGGACAGGCTTGCGGATCTTTCACTGCAATGGGTATTTTTTTATCTGTTTTTGGAGCGATAGGCGCAATGGGCTTTTCAATTAATGCCAGATGATTTAAAGCGGCAATTTCTCGCGCCATCCCCACCATACTCAAGCAATCACCCCGGTTGGGGGTTAAATCCACTTCAATCAGGGTATCATCAGCGGTTTTCTCTACCCCATCCACTTCAAGCCCCGCCATGGTTAATTGCGCAGCCAATTGTTCCGTTGTTAAAGTAGGCTTAACCCATTCTCGTAACCAGTTTTCACTGAATTTCATCAAACACCATTGAATTGTTTAAGTACACGTAGATCGTTTTCAAATAAAACACGTAAATCATTTATTTCATAACGTAACATGGCCAATCTTTCCACACCCATGCCAATAGCAAATCCAGTATAACGCTCAGCATCAATACCACCATATTCTAATACCTTAGGATGGACCATCCCACAACCTAACACTTCTACCCAGCCTGATTGTTTACAAATACGGCATCCTTTGCCCTGACATTTAACACAATTAATATCTACTTCTGCAGAAGGCTCGGTAAAAGGAAAATAAGAGGGCCTAAAACGGGTTTTAATCTCCGTTTCAAAAAACGCGGATAAAAATCCTGACAATATTCCTTTTAAATCAGCAAAAGTAATATGCTCATCCACCATCAGCGCTTCAAATTGATGAAACATGGGAGTATGCGTCATATCGGATTCATAACGATATACCCGTCCCGGCGCCATAACCCGCAAAGGGGGCTGAGATTTTTCCATTGCGCGAATTTGCACCGGAGAGGTATGCGTACGCAATAACATCCCATTGTCAAAATAAAAAGTATCATGCATGGCACGGGCAGGATGATGAGAAGGAATGTTTAATGCTTCAAAATTATAATATTCGCTTTCTACTTCCGGGCCCTCTTCAATTTTAAAGCCCAATTGTGAAAAGAGCTGACAAATCCTTTCCATAGCGATGGTGATCGGATGTAAACCCCCAGGACTTACCCCACGCCCCGGCAGGGTTACATCAATTTTTTCTGCGTTGAGTTGCTCAGCAATGGCAGTTTGCTCTAATAGCTGTTTGCGTTCTAGCAATTGTTCTTGAATGCGCTCTTTGACTGCATTGATAATTTGTCCGGCTTCTTTGCGCGCTTCTGGAGATAAATTTTTTAAATTTTTTAATTGTTCCGTCACCAGACCTTTTTTACCCAGGTATTCAACCCGAACTTTTTCCAAGCTCACAATATCACTAGCATGCTGAATGGCAGCTATAGCGGTATCACCTATTTTATTGAAATCTTCCATTTTTCACCATAAAAAAAGGGAAGAGCACGCCCTTCCCTTTTACATCAATTTGCACTTAACTCATTGTCTCACATTAAGCAGCTAATGCTTCCTTGGCGCGTGAGGCAACTGCTGCAAATGCAGGTTTATCAAATATTGCTATTTCAGCCAGCATTTTACGATCTACTGCAATGTTTGCCTTCTTGAGACCCGCAATTAAACGGCTATAAGAAAGCCCACATTCACGTGCACCGGCATTGATACGTACAATCCATAAGGAACGAAATTGTCTCTTACGTTGTTTTCTATCACGATAGGCATATTGACCTGCACGCATAATCGCTTGTTTTGCTGTTTTAATGCAGCGACTACGTGCACCATAATAGCCACGTGCTAATTTTAAAATCTTCTTGTGACGTCTTCGCACTTGGACGCCGCGCTTTACTCTCGCCATGTTACTTCCTCACATCTTAATCATTTGGCAATAAACGGTAAATGGATGGTGTATCACACGCAGGCAGTACCCCATTGCGTCGTGCTTGACGCACGCGTTTGGTTGATTGCTTTGTTTTAATGTGATTGCGATTGGCGCGACGAAAACGAATTTTGCCAGAAGCAGTTTTCTTAAACCGTTTCGCAGCACCTCGATTCGTCTTTAATTTTACTTTAGAACCCATTATCTCTTACTCCGCATTGTTGATTATTTAAAATTATTTTTTCGGAGAAATAATCATGACCAATTGTCGACCTTCCAGCTTTGGTTCTTGATCAACAACCCCAAACCCTTCAATATCCACTTTAATTCTATCTAAAAGACGCATGCCCAAATTTTTGTGAGCAATTTCTCGACCTTTAAAACGAATGGTCACTTTGATTTTATCCCCGTCCTCTAAGAAACCAATAAGGTTGCGTAGCTTTACCTTATAGTCACCTTCATCCGTTACCGGACGTAGTTTTATTTCCTTTAGCTTTTGGATTTTCTGTTTTTTCTTGGTTTTCTTTTCATCAAACAGGAATTTATTAAAATCCATGATTCGCACGACAGGAGGATCGGCATTAGGTGAAACTTCAACTAAGTCTAACCCCAGAGTTTGCGCTTTACTCAGAGCATCTCGTTTACTCATAATCCCATCATGCTTACCAGGCCCTAAAAGCCCAGTTAACGTATTGTCAGGATCAACGAGTCGAACGGTTGTTGCCGTAATAGCCTCATTTACTCGTACCCGCTGTTTTTTAGCTGAATTAATAATCCGACTTCTCCTTCTAGTGTTGCACTTGCTTTTGTTCGCACTCCAAAATAAGTTTATCTTCAAACTCATTTAGGCGCATACTACCCAGATCTTCTCCAGCTCGTGTTCTGACAGAGAGTGTTTGTTGGGAAACTTCTCTATCCCCTATCACTATCAGATAAGGAACACGTTGTATGGTGTGCTCGCGGATTTTAAACCCTATCTTCTCGTTTCTCAAGTCAGCAGTGACCCTAAACCCCTTTTGCTTTAAAATATTAGCAATTTCAGTGCAATATGGCGCTTGGGCATCCGTAATATTCATGACAGCGATCTGAATAGGTGCCAACCAAGTAGGGAAGTTACCTGCATGTTCTTCAATCAGAATGCCAATAAATCGTTCTATGGATCCCAGAATAGCACGATGCAACATAACTGGGGTCTGTTTAGAACCATCTTCTGCGATAAATTCTGCTCCTAAGCGGGCTGGCATAGAGAAATCGACCTGCATCGTGCCACACTGCCAAACACGCCCAATACAATCCCGCAATGAAAACTCAATTTTAGGGCCATAAAATGCCCCTTCTCCAGGATAAAGTTCAAAGGGGATTTGTTTAGCATGCAAAGCCACTTCTAGGGCTTTTTCCGCTTTATCCCAAATTTCATCAGAGCCCACGCGATTTTCTGGACGCGTAGAAAGTTTAATCAAGACATCTTTGAAACCAAAGGCGGCATAGATCTCAAATAAGAAATCAATAAATTTAGCAACCTCACTTTGAATTTGGCTCTCTGTACAAAAGATATGCGCATCATCCTGCACAAAACCCCGCACGCGCATAATGCCATGCAAAGCACCCGAAGGTTCATTCCGATGACATGAACCAAACTCCGCTAACCGAATAGGCAATTCTCTATAACTGGTAATCCCTTGATTAAAGATTTGCACATGACAAGGGCAATTCATCGGCTTTACCGCATAGTTTTTTTCATCTGCAGTGACGGTAAACATTTCTTTGCCAAACATTTCCCAATGACCGGAGCGCTCCCACAAACTTCTATCTACCAATAGCGGCGTATTCACTTCTTGATAATCATGCCGTGCTAATTGCTTGCGAATAAACTGCACCACTTGTTGATAAATAACCCACCCCTTAGGATGCCAAAATACCATGCCCGGCGCTTCTTCTTGCATATGAAATAAATCAAATTTCTTCGCAAGTTTTCGATGATCGCGTTTTTCTGCTTCTTCTAAGCGGTGCAAATATTCATCTTGCGCTTTTTTATTGGGCCAGGCGGTACCATAAACGCGTTGCAGCATAGCGTTATTTGCATCACCCCGCCAATAGGCCCCCGCCACTTTTAATAGTTTAAACGCTTTAATTTTACTGGTACTGGGCACATGGGGACCACGACATAAATCAATAAAATCCCCTTCTTGATAAAAGGTTAGCGTCTGTCCTTCCGGAATACTCTCAATAATTTCAACTTTGTAATGCTCGCCCATTTGCTTAAATTTGGCGATGGCATCTTTACGCGAAATAACATGACGGGTTACCGGCAAATCTTCTTTGGCCAATGCTTCCATTTTCTGTTCAAATAACACCAAATCTTCAGGAGAAAAGGGCCGATGATACGCAAAATCATAATAAAAACCATTTTCAATAACAGGACCAATGGTCACTTGCGCATCCGGATAAATAGACTGTACTGCATGGGCAAGTAAATGTGCACAGGAATGCCGAATAACTTCTAAACCATCGGGATCGTTATCGGTAACAATGCTAAGTTTGGAATCTTCCTCTATTACATAAGCGGTATCCACCAAGTTTCCATTCACTTTTCCTGCTAAGGCGGCGCTTGCCAGTCTTTTGCCGATACTTTCAGCAACTTGATACACAGAAACAGGCCGTTCGAATTGTTTTTGACTACCATCCGGCAAAGTCACAATGGGCATATTCACCTCTTTTGCCATAAAAATTATAGAGGGTACGAGAAAATGCAATTTTTCACAATCGCAGTTACCGCCTCATCCTGAAATATTTATAAAACTTACAAATAGTTGCCAGGTTGTTGCTCTTTGTTTGTTTTAAAACTATGATTTCTGGCTTGAACTGCAGCAGTTCCTTTTATGGGGCCTTTTAGGCACGATGGCTGGTAGGCGCGAGTGGGATCGAACCACCGACCACCACCATGTCAAGGTGGTGCTCTACCACTGAGCTACGCGCCTAAAATAGAGCAGAAAAGATATCATCTTTTTGCGCGCTAATGCAACAGTAACCCTTCCCTCTAGCGACAGTATCAGTTAAAGTTTCCCCCTAATCCCTTTTGAGGTAGAAGACTAATGCATCAATACCGAACACACACTTGCGGCGCCTTAACTATTGCACAAGAAGGACAAGCCGTGCGCTTATCCGGCTGGATCCATCGTAAACGCGATCATGGCAATCTGCTTTTTATTGATTTAAGAGATCATTACGGCATAACGCAATGCGTGATTCAAAAAACTTCTCCGATGTTCCTAGCAGCAGAACAAGTTCGCTATGAAAGCGTGGTGACTATCACCGGACATGTGGTCAAGCGTACTCCTGAAACCGTTAATAAAAAAATGTCCACCGGACAAATAGAAGTGGTCATTGATGTATTTCATATTGATTCTCAAGCTGAAATATTGCCTATCCAAGTCAATAGTGATCAAGAATTCCCAGAGGAAACGCGTTTAAAATATCGTTTTTTGGATTTACGTCGGGAAAAAATGCATGCAAACATTGTGTTGCGTTCACAGATTATTTCCTCTTTGCGCAGACGCATGATTGCGCAGAATTTTTTAGAAATCCAAACTCCTATTTTAACTTCCAGTTCACCAGAAGGCGCCCGGGATTATCTTGTCCCCAGCCGTTTACATCCAGGGAAATTTTACGCATTGCCGCAAGCTCCACAGCAATTTAAACAATTATTAATGGTGGCCGGATTTGATAGGTACTTCCAAATCGCTCCCTGTTTTCGTGATGAAGATGCCAGGGCCGACCGCTCCCCGGGTGAGTTTTATCAATTAGATTTTGAAATGTCTTATGTGACCCAAGAAGACATCTTTCAAGCAATCGAACCGGTGTTGCATGGCGTATTTACAGAATTTGCACATGGCAGACAAATCTGTTCCTTACCTTTCCCGCGCTTTACCTATGAAGAAGCCATGCTCAAATATGGCTGTGATAAACCAGATATTCGTAATCCATTACTAATTTCTGATGTAACCCCTGTTTTTCAAGGATCAACCTTTAATGCTTTTGCCAAGGCAATTGAAAAAGGCGCACATGTTCGCGCAATTCCAGCTCCTAATACCCATGCACAACCGCGTAGCTTTTTCGATAAACTCAATGCCTGGGCACAAGCGCAAGGCGCGCCTGGCTTAGGTTATATTGTATTTACAAGTCAAGAAGCCAAAGGCCCGATTGCAAAATTCTTAGATGCTGAACGTTTAGCGCAACTTCAAACGCTTACCGGTTGCAAAGAAGGAGATGCCGTCTTTTTTGTTTGCGCACCCAAAGCAGAGGCAGAAAAACTATCTGGGCAAGCAAGAACACGCATTGGACAAGAGTTAAACTTGATTGATCAAAACCGTTTTGATTTTTGCTGGGTTATCGATTTCCCCATGTATGAATATAATGAAGACACCAAAAAAATTGATTTCTCACACAATCCTTTCTCCATGCCCCAAGGCGGCTTAGAAGCCTTATTGACGCAGGATCCGCTGACCATTAAAGCCTATCAATACGATATCGTCTGCAATGGCATTGAACTCTCCAGCGGTGCTGTGCGTAATCATTTACCGGAAGTAATGTATAAAGCATTTGAAATTGCTGGATATCCACCGAGTGTAGTGGAGCAAAAATTTGGTGGTATGCTCAACGCCTTTAAATATGGTGCACCTCCCCATGGTGGTTGTGCCCCAGGGATAGATCGCATTGTTATGCTATTGGCCAATGAGCCAAACTTGCGTGAAGTAGTTGCTTTCCCTATGAACCAACAAGCCCAAGATATCTTGATGCAAGCCCCTGGCGAAGTGACTGATCTGCAATTGAAAGAACTACATATTCGCAAACAATTACCACCGGAGAAAAAGACTAATTAGCTTTATGTTTTTCAGGATTATTTTATCATAAGTTATAATACTGGCTTATATGTTTCTTAGCTTGTTGACAAAAAAATTAAATCATAGTAATTTAACCCCCTAAACATTTTTAGGGGGAAAAACACATGCCAGATTTAAAGTTTGGACCATTAAATATAAGCTTGGCCACACAAACTTTACAACTTATCATTAAAGCCACCTTATCTGCGCCCAACAAAGTAAAATTTTATATCGAAAATAAAACATTTTTCTGCAAAATGGGTGATATTGAAGTTAATCTGTCTAATATTTTAAAAAAAGCTAATTTCTCACATATTTATTTTTCATCAGAAGATAGTAAGCAATACGCCAAGCAAATTCCTTATTTTGAAGCAACCCAGTCAATTAGTAATTTATTCGGCTTTTTTTGGGGGAGCAAAAAAATTGAAGCGTTGACCTCTGCTGAAAAGCATGCAATTTCCGCTTATACGGGCAATAGCTATTATCATCAAATTAATAGTTTGCTACGTAATGATTTCCATCTTTTCGGTTCCTCTGAAAATGATAATAATTATGCACTAAAGAATGTTATGCTCATCATTGGCATGCTTGCCTCTGGTCTTAATAAAATTGAGACAACAATAGGAAATACCCCTCCTAGTTATCGACGTGAATCACATTTAAAACAAGACGAAATTGCGCTGCGTCAATCTTTAATAAAAAAAGGTGGCATAACGAATGAACATGCTTTCTTAAGTACTTCTTCCAGCAAACAATACTCTTCATGCACATTAACGTTAAAACACCTTTATGGCAAAAGCATTAGCGAATTCTCTCAATTTCCTTGGGAGTGTGAATATTTATTAATACCTGGCTGCATTCAATGGACAAAATGCACCATGAAAAATGGTAAAACACATTTTGAAGGTGTGGTGGTTAACCCATTAGTTGAAGGTCTTGACGATCCGACTAAAGAAGAAGTAGCTACTTTTAAAAAGCTGAAAACGTGGATAGAAAAAGAAGGTGTTGCTACTACTTTCATCACAGAATTTACCCAAAAGCAAATTCTGGTAGATAATTATAACCCAAGCCCGCTGCCTAAAGCTGAAGAGATCCCGCCTTCCTCCCATATAAAAGTCCCTAATTTAACCATGGTAGAAACTGGCGTCATTACCCCTGACAAGCCTTGGGTTGATGCTGTTTTTCCTAGCTTGCCCAATATAAATACAAAGCTAACAATGAAATTATTGTTAGCGGCAGCATTGGGTATACTCTCTTATAAGCTATACATCGTCGGCATGCTTCCAAGCTTACCGGTAGTATTAATAGCAGGCGCTTTCTTAAGCACAATATATATCGCTGCATTTTGCCTAAAAAAACTATTCGGCAAAACTGAAGAAGTTAAATATCAAAACAAAATGAATGCGCAAACCGATAAATACCTGGATTTAGTAAGCAAGTTTAAAGCGAAATTTGTTCCACAAAACCAACCCTATCTCTCTGAAATCCAAGATCAAGATCAGTTTTTTATCACTATTTTAGAAAACATTTATGATAATGCCCCCGACTTAAAATTTGATAAACATGGTAAATCTATCCCTGAAAATCAACCTTGGTTAGAAAAAGATAAAACCGTAGTAATGCAATGGGGGTGTGAGCAGCTTGAAACCCTTATAGCGCTTAAATATAACCATAAATTACGTCTGAAAAAAGAGAAAGAACTACAAGCAACTGCCTCCAAAAAGTTTAGTTAGCTAAATAATGACAAGCTAAATATCCAAATATACTCAGCTTGTTGACAAATAAAACAAAAAATAGTAATTTAACCCTCTAAACATAATTAATAGATATTTTATCTTTCTGACTTTTTAGAGGGGAAACTATGAAAGATTTAACCTATGGCCCATTAAATAAAAGCCTAGCAACGCAACTACTAGAGCTTGTCATCAAAGCTGCAATCTATGCGCGCAACAAAACCGTGTTTTCAATCGAAAATGGCAACATGATAGCCACACTGGGCAATATTAAGGTTGATATATCTACACTTTTGAATAAAGCCAATCTAACCCATATTAAATTATCAGAAAAGGACAGCAAGCAACTTTCTACATATACCGTTAAAGACAAGCTTCTCACTTTCAAGGAAATACAAGCAATCCAAGATTATATCGGTCCTCTTTATCATCAGGTTAATAGTTTTCTTCGTAATGATTTGTCATTACTTATCTACGAAACTAATCATCAGCTAAGAATCAGTTTTTTACGAGTCGCCATGTTGGCATCTGCGCTTAATAAGATTGATCCGGTCCTGACAGAAGGGAAGCTTGAACCAAGCTATCGCGGTGAGAAATATATTACTAATGCAGAATTAAAGCTGCGTCAGTCATTAATTCAAAATGGCGGTGGCTTAACAAAGGAGCATGCTTTTCTAAGCACATCATCTGATATGCACACTTCTAATTTCTTCAAAGAAAAAAGTTTTGTAACCTTTGATAACCTTTACGGAAAACCCCTTGGAAAACGTTCTTCTGAATACGAACATTTACTTTTACCCGGATGCATAAAATGGACCGAATGCACTTTAAAAGGCGGCATACCGCATTTTAAAGCCACCGTAGTAAATCCTCTGATAGAAGGTCTTGATGATCCAACCAAAGAAGAAGTTGCACTCTTTAAAATGGTTAAAGCATGGGCAGAAGCACAAGGCATCATCTCTAAGCAAACAGAAGAAAGAAAAGATGATGAGCTTTTCACAGAATATACTTTAAAAACGGTTCTTGCAGAAAATTACGAGCCAAATCCACCTCCTAAAGAAGAAGATGTACCTATTAGCTCCCATACTAAAAAAAGTGTTCCCTTTCATATATCAAATATTCCCAAACACATATCAAATATTCCCAAAATTCACCCTTCCAAAATCAACAATTTGATATTGCTCTTAGCAGGCGTTCTGGGAACATTAAGTTATGGAACATACGCAACTGGCCTACTGCCTTCTTTGACAGCCATTTTAATCGGAGCAACCATTTTAAGCGCTATTGTTTTGGGCGGTTATTGTTTGAAAAAACTGTTTGCGGAACCCGCAGAAGTTAAATATAAAAAAATTATCAAAGATCAGACCAAAAAATATGAAGAACTGCTGAAAGCTTTCAAAAGTAAACATAAGCTAGAGCAAGATCAGATGTTCATTGCCATTTTAGACAATTTTTATGAAAATGCGCCAGAATTAAAATTTGACAAAACAGGCAAAGATATACCTGAAAACACGTACCTAAAGGAAAAGGATAAGTCCTTCTTTATGAAATGGGCATCTAAACAAATCACCACCGTAATAAAACTTAAAGATAATCCAACACAAAGATTGGATGCAGAAGAGAACATTCAAAAACTAGCTGAAAAAACATTTGCACCATGAGGAAAACTGTATGAAAGATTTAACCTGTGGACCATTGAATAAAAGCGTATCCACCCAGTTATTAGAACTGGTGGTTAAATGTATTTTACACGCTCCCAACAAAGTTGACTTTTACATCAACAATAGGGGTGATTATGTGACATTGAATGTCAAAATGGGCGGCATGGATATCAATGTGTCTGCTCTTTTAAAAAAGGCAAATCTTACTCATATTGAACTTTCTGAAAAAGATAGTCAAAAATATTTTCAAATATGCAAACCTAATGCATTAGTGCGACTCTTCAATTGGGTTATTAACTCCATATTTAGTCGCGGATTAACGATGGCAGAAAAAGTAGCGATTTATAACTATACCGAGTATTCCGCTACTAATATCAATAGATTCTTGCGTGATGCGCCATCTATTCATGATGCTAAGGAAACTTTGTTATTAAGCACCTTCCTGGCTTCAGGGATGAATAAGCTTAAACCCCCAATCGGAAAAAATGCAGCAAGCTTTAGGGGTGAGCGTCTTGTTATTAATAGCGAAATTGAGTTACGCAAAGATTTAATAAATAAAAATGGGGGCCTATCCAAAGAACATGCTTTTTTAAGCACATCCTCTGATCCAGAAATTGCTAAGTACTTCATAGGTGTCAGCAAAGTGACTTTTGATTGCCTGTATGGCAAGTCAATTTCTGAACTTTCCAGACACAGTTATGAAAGTGAATTTTTGCTTTCCCCCACCTGCATACAATGGACTGAGCATAAAATGGAAGGTTCTGTGAATCACTTTAAAGGGAAGGTTGTTAATCCTTTAATAGAAGGTATTGATGAGCCCACTAAAGAAGAAATTGAAACTTTTAAACAATTAAAAATATGGGCATCCAAGCAAGGGGTTGATCTACAATTTATTACTCCGTTTGTTAATTCTCTTCTGGCACTGCAAAATTACGAGCCAAATCCCATTGCACAAGAGATTGAAATACCCGTCACCTCTCATAAGGTGCTCACCCCAAACAAATCTAATCCCAATGCAAAAAAACCTGACATTGCGATTGTAAAAACAAATTTTGACCTGCCATCTTTTACCTTAGCAACCAAGCCATTTATTATCGCACTGCTTTCTTTTATGGCTGCTAGTGCTGCTTTCATTTATGCTATTTATGCTATCGGATGTGGTATATTCCCCATTGTTGGTGTTTTAAGCCTTGGTAAGATATTGTTTCATTCAAAAGCAAAAGCGTATGCATATAAAAACAATATCGACCAAAAAACTGCGGAATGTAATAGTCTAGTTACCGAATTTAAAAAACTGTTTATTCCTGAGAATAATAATCCTCTCTCTGATATTCAACTTGCCGATAAGAAATTCATTACTGCTTTTGAAAATATTTCTCAAAAGGCTCCGCTTTTAAAATTTGGCACCTTCGGTAACGAATTATCTGAGAACAAAAAAATGCAAAATATGGATAAGCTCTCTGTGCTTGAATGGGAATGTGAACGCATTAACAATATGATTGCACTAAAAGACAGCTCTGATATGCGCGTTAAACAAGAAGAAGATTTTACATTATTCGCCGTCGGGAAATTTGCCTCATGAAAGATTTAACCTATGGCCCATTAAATATGAGTCTAGCAACGCAATTACTAGTGCTTATTATCAAACTTACGATAGGCGCTCATCAAGAGGTTGTTTACACTATAGCCAAAAATCAGCAGGGGGTTGACACTTTATATTGCAAAATTGATGACATTAATATTGATCTCTCTGCACTTTTAAAAAAAGCAAACCTGACCCATATAACTTTATCAATCACAGATAGCGAAAAATATACTGCATTGTTTCCAGTTGTAAAAAAAACATACCCAAAGCTTACTGCTGCAGAAAGCTATGCCCTCTGGAAATATACAACTCCAAAGCATTTTGTCATTAATTCACTTTTGCGTAATGATCTCAGTAAAATAAAATCATTCAATGACAGTACCACCTTAAAAAGAGATTTTATACTCGTTATGATGCTGGCATCAGGGATTAACAAAATAGAACCAACAGTTGGCAAAAAGATAGCCAGTTTTCGCGGCGAAAAGTACATTACGGATGCGGAAATCGATTTGCGCAAATCGCTTATTCAAAAAGGCGGCGGCATGACTAAAGAACATGCTTTCTTAAGTACTTCAAAAGAACGTGCTACTGCAAAAAAGTATGCAAAAAAAAGTTTCATAACCTTTGACAATTTATACGGCAAATCTATACAAAGCAAGCACTATCAATTCTTACTTGCCCCCACCTGTATAAAGTGGACGCATTGCGTAATAAAGAATAAGATACCGCATTTTAGAGGTATGGTTGTTAATCCTTTATTTGAAGGTATTGATGCGCCCACGCAAACTGAAGTAGATACTTTTAATAGAGTGCTTACCTTTGCAACTGCGAAGGCACTCAATATGGATTTTATTACTGATCATACAAAAATGATTCTAGCTAAAGAGAAATTAGAAGCACCCATTATGCCAAATATGGCAGAACTACCCATTTGCTCTCATAATGACCATATATCTCAGCATGATAAATTGAAGCTACCATCACCAGATTTTACTGTTATGCTCTACTTTGCCTTTTTTTCATCAATTTTTTTATTTCTTTCGGGTTGGAATTTTGCAGCCCTAAGCATTTTGGCGGCTTTTGGCATCGGCGCCTATTTACTAGATAAATTCTTTGCTGCTGATGAAAAGCTTATATATGAACAGGACCTAAACAAAACGTCCATTGCATTAGACGAATTGATAAAAACATTTAAATCTCAATTTAGTGCACAACCGGATCAAGATTTTATTAATAAATTACAATCTGTTAGTAATAAAGCAACCACATCTGAATTTTCCCTCAATGGCGCATTAAAAAGTTACTTGGGCGATACAGATAAATTATGTGTCATGCGTTGGGAATGTGAAAAGCTGAAGCAAGTAATTGCACTTAAGGATAATCCCGCTGAAAGGATTTTGGAGGAAAATAACATAATTGCCATTGCTGAAAATACATTTCCTGCCCCCTAAAATATTAACCTTGCTTTAAGGCTATTTCTTTAAACGCGCGAATTTCATCACGAATTTGCGCGGCTTGTTCAAACTCTAAATTGCGCGCGCACGCATACATTTTCACATCCCATTTTTTTAATAGCTTTGCGGTTTCTGCCGGAGAAATTGCTTCATGCGTTTTCATATATTGCTGAATCTCTGCCACCACTGGATGCAGTGGTGCGGCTTTAGGGGCACGTTTGTTAGATTTTTTAGACATTTTATGACTGGCATATGCTCCTTCCATAATATCTTGAATAGATTTTTGGATGGAGGTAGGGGTAATGCCATGCGCTTGATTATATTTTTCTTGTTTTTTCCGACGCCGGTTTGTTTCATCAATGGCATATTGCATAGATTTGGTCATTTTATCTGCATAAAGAATAGCCGTGCCATTAATATGCCGCGCGGCACGTCCAATGGTTTGAACCAATGAGCGATTGGAACGCAAAAATCCTTCTTTGTCTGCATCTAAAATCGCAACTAGGGATACTTCTGGCATATCTAAGCCTTCTCGCAAGAGGTTAATACCCACTAAAACATCAAATACCCCTAACCGTAAATCCCGAATAATCTCAACGCGCTCTACGGTTTCAATTTCAGAATGCAAGTAGCGTACCTTCACCCCATGCTCTGCTAAATAATCCGTTAAATCTTCTGCCATGCGTTTGGTTAAAGTGGTAATCAATACTCTCTCATTGACTGTAACCCTGGCATGAATTTCTGATAGGACATCATCTACTTGGCTCTTGGCTGGTCTGACTTCCACTTTGGGATCTATTAATCCTGTTGGTCTTACAATTTGCTCTACGGGTTTACCAGACAATCCTAATTCATAATCTCCGGGTGTGGCTGAGACAAAAATTGTCTGTGGCATCATTTTAAGGAATTCTTCAAATTTTAAGGGTCGATTATCCATTGCGGAAGGTAAACGAAAACCGTACTCCACTAAAGTATGTTTACGCGAACGATCGCCCAAATACATCGCCCCCAATTGCCCTACCATGACATGTGATTCATCTAAAATCATTAACGCATTCTTGGGTAAATAATCTATTAAGGTGGGCGGCGCAGCACCCGGTGCGCGATTCGTTAAATGACGGGAATAATTTTCAATACCCGTGCAGTACCCCAGCTCTAAAAGCATTTCTATATCATATTGCGTACGCTGCTCTAAGCGCTGTGCTTCTACCAATTTACTATTTTCTCTTAAATAGGTTAAGCGTTCAGCCAATTCCACTTTAATCTTATCTACTGCATCCAGCACTTGTTGCCGTGGTGTTACATAATGACTTTTAGGATAAATGGTCACTCTGGGGACCGTTTGTTCTATATGCCCTGTTAGCGGATCAAAAATGGAAAAATACTCTACTTCATCGCCAAATAATTGAATGCGCACGGCAAGCTTTTCCGATTCAGCAGGAAAGACATCAATCACATCACCGCGTACCCGGTAATAGCCGCGTCTTAATTCTATATCATTGCGCGTATACTGAATTTCTGCTAAGCGGCGTAAAATTTGTCGTTGATCAATTTGCTCACCCTTGCTGATATGGAGCATCATGCTCAAATACGATTGCGGATCGCCCAAGCCATAAATCGCAGAAACGGTTGCGACAATAATCGTATCTTCACGTTCCAAAATAGCTTTAGTAGCAGACAATCGCATTTGTTCAATATGTTCATTAATCGATGCGTCTTTTTCAATATAGGTATCTGAAGCAGGCACATAGGCTTCTGGCTGATAGTAATCATAATAGGAAACAAAATATTCCACGGCATTGGTCGGGAAGAATTCGCGCATTTCGCCGTATAACTGAGCGGCTAATGTTTTATTAGGGGCTAAAATTAAAGTTGGTCTTTGCAGCGTTTCAATCACATTGGCAACGGTAAAGGTTTTACCGGAGCCGGTAACCCCCAATAATGTTTGATACTGCAAACCATCTTCTAGGCCTTTGATTAGCGTTTCTATGGCTTGAGGCTGATCCCCAGCGGGTTTAAAATTTGCTGCTAGTCTGAATTTTTTGCGCATAGGTCTTTTTTATCATTAAAATTGCATGAAAACTATGGCATCATAGTAATTGATCTGAATGTTGTATGAAATGGTGGATACTAAATTGGAAATTCAACTTACAAGGCGCATTAAGCGCATTAAACCCTCTCCCACGCTGGCCGTTACACAACGTGCTGCTGAATTGAAAGCGGCGGGACATGACATTGTTAGCCTTGGCGCAGGTGAACCGGACTTTGATACACCCGCCCACATCAAAGAAGCAGCCATTAAGGCTATCCGCGATGGTAAAACCAAGTATACCGCGGTAGATGGGATCCCAAGCCTAAAAGCCGCTGTCGTTGAGAAATTTAAGCGGGTTAACGGATTAAATTATTCTCCTGATCAGATTATTATTTCTACCGGTGGTAAACAGTGTATTTACAATTTACTACAAGCCATCATTGAAGAAGGGGATGAAGTGATTATCCCTGCCCCCTATTGGGTCTCTTATCCGGATATGGTGCTCTTAGCGGATGGGTCTCCGGTTTTTATTCCTACAGATATTGAGCATCGGTTTAAAATTACGCCTGAGCAGTTAGCTGCTGCAATTACGCCTAAAACTAAGCTCTTTATCATCAACAGCCCTTCAAATCCAAGTGGTATGGCTTATACCCATGCAGAATTGAAGGCACTTGCAGAAGTACTGCTTGCTAATCCCCACGTGCTTATCGCAACGGACGATATGTATGAGCACATCTTATGGACCCAGGAGCCATTTAGTAACCTGTTGATGGTATGTCCGGAGCTCTATGAGCGCACCTTCATACTTAATGGCGTATCAAAAGCCTATTCCATGACTGGCTGGCGTATTGGTTATGCCAGCGGCCCTAAAGCGGTTATTAAGGCGATGAACAATATCCAAAGTCAAAGTACCTCTAACCCCTGCTCTATTGCGCAGGCTGCTGCAGAGGCTGCTTTACGAGGGGGCATGGAAACGGTTCATGAGATGGTAACAACTTTTAAAAAGCGCCATGACTATTTGGTCAGCAGTTTAAATGCTATAAACGGCATACAATGCGCCGCGGGTGATGGGACGTTTTATGCATTTGCTCGGGTACAAGATATTATTGATCGCATGCCGGATATTCAATCAGACGTACAACTGTCTGAGCATTTAATTAGCGCCGCAGGTGTCGCTTTGGTACCTGGCTCCGCTTTTGGTAGTGAGGGTTTCGTAAGACTTTCCTTTGCTACCAGCATGGAAACCTTAGAGAAAGCGATTGATCGACTAAAGCGCGCTTTCTCGTAAGAGAACGCGCATCAGTCTTGACTTAAAGTCATTGTAAAAGTAGTATTGCCCGCTATTCCCCGATAGCTCAGTGGTAGAGCAGGTGACTGTTAATCACCGGGTCGGCGGTTCGAGCCCGTCTCGGGGAGCCAAGAAAATATAGGGCCTAGCGTCCTTTCAGATGAATGCTTAATACTCATGGGGCATTCCCGGGGCACTTGGCAACAATCAAGCACCACAAATCATCACTTCCACCCATCCCCTATACTGTTTATTTGATCAGCTTTATGTTTACCCTTCTGAGGCCATTATGCTATATTAACATCGTCAACCCGAAGTGGTTCGCTACTTCGGAGCCGGTCGGCCAGCGCCACCGGTTTTTTTTTGCCTATAGATGTTTACCTGGATGTAGTCTTGACTAAAAAACGCATTATTAGTTTAGTAGATGGATTTAACTTATACCACGCAGTTTGTGACCTAAAACAAAATCATTTAAAGTGGAATAACCTCTGGAGCCTATCTGAGGCTTTCATAAAACCAACCCAAGAAGTTTTATCCGATGTTTACTTTTTCAGTGCATATGCAACCTGGAAACAACAATCTCACCTACGACATCTGAAGTATGTTCAAGCACTTGAAGCTGTTGGCGTTAAAACCGTTCTTGGACATTTCAAACAGAAAAAACGTCGTTGTCATAGCTGCAAAAATGAGTTCATAGCACATGAGGAAAAAGAAACAGATGTAAATATTGCAATTCATCTTCTTGATTTGGCTCATAGAAAAGCATTTGATAAAGCTTTGATAATAACGGCTGACTCCGATCTTTGTCCTGTGATAAATCTTATAACCGAGAAGTTTAATGATATTAATATCACTATTTTAGTACCGCCAGGCCGTTACGCAATTGCTCGAGAACTCCGAAGCAAAGTGCCAACTATTAAAATTAAGCAATCACATTTAGAGAATAATTTGCTACCTGCTGAAGTTACAGATAGATACACCGGCAATATTATAAAGAGACCGAACGAGTATAAAAAATCTTGATAATAAAGCCGAATTAAATTAATTCGATCCAGCGTGACAATTCAATAGCCCAGCTAAAAGATTTGGCCTTTGCTTAACTTAACCAAGATCTTAGTGATTTACAGCCTCTGCGCATTTCATTCACTTTGAAAAGGCGTTCGGAGATTATGTCAGTTTTGTTTAGTATCACACAAAATATAAGTCAAATAGATATACTTCAATTGTATTGTCTGCCCCCTAGATGCCCCATAAAAATTAATATTTAAATTAAATCAAATAATATCAAAATGTTGTGAGTAACTTACATGGGATTATCTATCATAAGTTGTAATTTTTCGTCACTTGTTGTAGATTATTGCAATTCATTTTCCTGGGCCAATAAGCAGTATGGCAAACATCGAAAAACGAACCAGCAAGGATGGCAGTCTTTCCTACCGAGTCAAAGTGAGGCTTAAAGGCTTCCCAGTTCAACATGCAACTTTCGAAAGATTAACTGATGCTCGCAGATGGGCACAACACACAGAATCAGCAATACGAGAAGGTCGCCACTTTAAAACAACTGAAGCAAAACGTCGCACCCTTGGTGAAATGATTGATCGTTACATGAAAGATGTTCTCCCCCATAAGCCAAAGAACCAAAGAAACAGAATGCTTCAATTATCTTGGTGGAAAACTGAATTAGGGAGATATTCCCTTGCAGAAGTCTCCCCAGCACTAATTGCTGAACATAGAGATAAACTTGGCCGTGGGGTTACAAGCCGTGGTGAGATGAGATCCCCCTCTACAGTCGTTCGTTATATGGCAGCCCTTTCTCATGCTTTCACAATGGCCGTTAAAGAATGGGGATGGATTGATGATACCCCAATGCGCAAAGTTACAAAACCAAAAGAACCTCGAGGTCGCATACGATTTTTATCAGATGATGAGCGTAGTCGCTTGTTAGATGCTTGCAAAGAAAGCAACAGTACCTATCTTTACCCTGCCACAGTTTTAGCCTTATCAACAGGCGGGCGTCGCATGGAGATTCTAGGCTTAAAATGGCAAGACATCGATTTTTCACGCAGCATTATTACCCTTCATGAAACAAAGAATGGCGAGCGTCGAGTTTTACCATTGGCTGGCCATGCTCTAGAACTTATCAAAAATCTTGCTAAATCTCGTTCCTCTGACTGTGATTCAGTTTTTCCAGGGAAAGACTCAAAAAGCCCTGTTGATATTCGAACCCCATGGGAGAACGCATTGAAACGAGCAGAAATTACTGATTTTAGGTGGCATGACCTTAGACATTCATGCGCTTCTTACTTAGCGATGAATGGTGCAAGCCTTGCAGAGATTGCTGAGATCCTTGGGCACAAAACTCTACAAATGGTTAAACGTTACGCACATTTATCAGATTCACACACCAGCAAAGTGGTGGCGAGAATGAATGAAAAGATTTTTGGAGTTTAATTCATGTCAGGTATTGAGGATACAGATTTGAAATTTGAAACTTTGACCATTTCTCAGCTACTTAATAGGTCTTCGTGGTGGAACAAGCGTTCCCTAGATAATATTTTAGAACTTGCTGATAAAGGATATTTTGGACTGTATTTTAAACCTGCCGTGCTAATTAGGGACAGCAAAATAGAAACATACACACATATTGAGGGAACATTAAAGTCATTGTTACGTGGTTATAACTCGATGGGAGAGACAGAAAATAATAATTACAAAATATTAAATGAAAAATTTAATGATTTTTGCAAAAATCATGAGCCTTTACTAAATCCTGTGGTTGGTTCTAAGAGGCTTGCAACTGCGATGGAAGTTACTATATACCCTTCCTGCGAATCTGGATCTATTAGATGCTTTAGAAGAGAACTAGTAATTAAAGGTTTAGAATATAATAATCATTTCGGGTTCATGTCTATTAATGGGGAGATAGTTTCACATGGTTATGACTTTAGAGGAAAAAGAATATATGAGGATAATTTATTCGTTCTTGTAAGCCAGATAGAAGAATACGAGAGAAAACAAAAAATTCCTCTCAAAAAAGATGAAGAAAGTTCAGAAATTGAAACATATGAGGTGAACCCAATAAATAAAACAGATCTTGACAAGCAACTCTTAAATAGGAAAGCTATAAAACTAAACTACCAGGGTGGAAATAAATGCCTAACAGATAAGAAATGGATCAAGATGTTCGAAAATGAAAAAAAAACTGGATTAGATAAAGCAAGGACCAGCCAAAAAGATGGCATCAAAATACTATATTCCCGAGTAATACTTCATAGCTGGCTCTTAAGAAATGGGTATTTTACTGAAATACAATTACAAAAAATAACAACGCCCCAATCTCTCATGAGATCAAGTTGGTAACTTAGGCAAATATTATCTTTACAAAATGATACCTAATTTGCCCCCCTTAATTACCCCCTAACTATACCTATTTTTCACCCCTTCAGTGATTTTCTGCTTTTATCCCGTTGAGTGGCAGCTTGCCACATTGGCTAATCAACTTGTATTACAGGAGATCATTTATGGTGAATTGTGTCAATAAAAGATTATCAACCGTTAAGAAAATCCCAGATCTCTACCCTGGTGTATTCACTGAATCATCTATTCGCTATTTAATCTTTAATGAAAAAGAGAATGGCTTCTCTCAATGCATACGTCGAATTGGTAAGAAAGTTCTTATTGACCTTGATTTATTTGAAGCTTGGATTGACGCTCAAGGTCAAGGGGGGACAAGCCGTGTATAAAAATAATACCCATATCCAAGAATTAGAATCACATGATAATGCTAAACTTGAGTTAAAGGATCCGCATCTTAAATTCTTACTCCAAAATATTGTTTGGGCCCATGAGGGTTACTGGATTGCCCATTCATATTCCACTTCTAGTGTTGAAATGCATCATCGTTATAATGGTTTTGCTCAACAAAAATTATGTTTACAGCATTTTTACGATAATATTTCTGAATTGTTTTTAGTTTGGGAAGGGATGAAATTTAATTTCGGCATTATAGAAGAGGATCAATAATATGCGTTATCGATCCATTTATGTGCGTATATGGGGAGACGAGAAATTTCGATCACTTAGCTCTCTAAAGCCAAGCGCGCAAGGACTTTTTTTATATCTATTAACAAATCCAAATACAACATCAATCCCGGGGCTCTACCGGGCCGGTGCTGCTGCTATGGCTGAAGAGTTGGGATGGTCCATCGAAGGATTTAAGGGAGCCCTCAATGAACTCACTCAACATGGCTTAGTAATAGCAGATCTAGATTCTAGGGTTATATTTATACCAAATGCCATTAAATATAACAAACCCCAATCACCAAATGTTATAAAAAGCTGGAGATCGCATTGGGATGAAATTCCAGAATGTGAATTAAAAAATCTGGCATATCAAAAGCTCAAAGCCTTTGCTGAAGGTATGGGTAAAGCCTTTGGCCAAGCCTTTGTTCAAGTTATTGACGAAGGTTCTGATGAAAGTATTGTTAAGCCTTCATTAAAGACTATACCTAATCAGGAACAGGATCAGGAACAGGAACAGAAAAAAAATACTGTTGATGATCCGTCTTCCAATTCTGTTACTACAGATGTATTGGATAGTTCTGAAACTCAAACGCTTCTGGCTTTAATGGTGAGAGAAATTTTTAATTATTGGCAAACTATGATGGATCATCCACAGGCTAAACTTGATTTGAAACGAAAAAAGAAAATTCGTGCGGCATTTAATTTAGGGTTTGACTTAGAACAACTTAAACAAGCCATTGATGGGTGCAAGAATACCCCTTTCAATATGGGGGAAAACAAGCAAAAACAAAAATATGATGGAATCGGTTTGATTTTTAGAGATGCAGAGCAAATTGAACGATTTATCCAAAATGCATCAGTATGTCCCAATAATCCAAAGTTAAATTCAACGGTCAGTCAAATAGATCAGATTGCAGAAGGAGCAATATAAATGCAAATGTACTCTGCAAAGGATATTGTATGTTTACTAGATCAAAAAATTGAGAGTGTTGTCCGTCATTTGCTCCCCAATGGAAAACGTAAGGGCAGAGAATGGTGCGCAGGATCAGTAAATGGAGAGGCTGGTGACTCGCTAAAAATATGCCTCCAAGGTGATAAAGTAGGTTCATGGGCAGATTTTGCTGCTACCACCCCTCAAAGTGGTGATCTCTTAAATTTATGGTGCTTATGCCGCAACAAAACGATCGCAGAAGCGATTTTAGAGGTAAGGCAATGGTTGGGTATACCCTCCCCTACTTTCGAGCCACAGAGAAGATCTCAGAGCGTTCCGCCTGAAATTAAAAATGAGGCTCCTCTGCGGCTAAACTCATCAGTAGGTCGTTACTTAATAAATGAGAGAAAGCTGACACTTGAGACACTCCACAAATTCCATATCAAGGAAATACAAAATGAAATTGTCTTTCCTTATTACATAGAAGACAAACTAACCTTAATTAAATACCTTCAGATTAATCGACCCAATGGCAAAAAGATTATACGTGTAAGCCCAAATTCCCAACATTGTCTATTCGGCTGGCAAGCGGTGCCCAAAGATGCACGAAGCCTTGTATTAGTTGAAGGCGAAATCGATGCAATGTCACTACATCAGTATGAATTGGACTTGGCCATACTATCAGTACCATTTGGTGGTGGAACTGGCGCAAAACATCAATGGCTAGAGCATGAGTTTGATAGAATTTCTGCTTTTGATGAAATATATCTCTGCTTAGATAATGACGCAGAAGGACAAGCAGCTACTCATGAGTTGATTGAGAGATTAGGCAGGTATCGTTGCCGCATTGTTCAATTGCCCAGGAAAGACGCTAATGAATGTTTACAGGCAGGAATGAGCACCGAAGACATACGGAAGTGTTTCGAAAATGCTCGCCCCCTAGACCCAGACGAATTAAAGCGGGCTAGCACTTATGTCGCTCAGGTAATTCAGGAATTTTACCCCCTTGATGATCACTCTGTTGGGTATTCATTACCCTGGGAGAAAGTTAGCGGCAAAATTAATTTTAGACCAAGTGAGCTTTCCCTTTGGACAGGTTATAACGGACATGGTAAAAGCCAAGTGCTTGGTCAAGCAATTCTTCATTTCATAAAACAGGGCTCAAAAGTATGTATTGCTAGCCTTGAGTTAAAGCCAAAGCGTTTATTGTTTAGGTTAACTCGCCAAGCATCTGGCTTACGTAACCCATCTGAGGAGTATATTCGAGTTATTCATCAATGGTATGACAAACAATTATGGATTTTCGATCTTGTAGGTACCACTAAAACTACTAGATTGTTAGAAGTATTCCAGTATGCCAGGCAACGATATGGAATAGATGTGTTTGTTATCGATTCGTTAATGAAATGTGGTATTGGCGAAGAGGACTACACAGCTCAAAAACTATTTATTGATCAACTCTGTGATTTCAAAAATATGCATGATTGTCATATCCATTTAGTAGCTCATCCAAGAAAGGGCCAAGATGAAAATAAGCTGCCTGGAAAATTAGATATGAAGGGTTCTGGGACAATTACCGATTTAGCTGACAATTGTTTTTGCGTATTTCGTAATAAATTAAAAGAAGATGAAATAAGCAAACTTGGTGGTCGAGTTGATCCTTCTGAAAGTATCTTAGAAAAATTTGATTGTCTATTTGCATGCTCTAAACAAAGGAACGGTGAGTGGGAAGGTAAAATTGCTCTATGGTTTAACCCAGATTCTTTTCAGTATTTAGAAAATCGGCATCACAAACCAATACAGATAGTTCCTTATTCAAATAAAACATAATACAAAAGGTGCAATAATGACTAAGAAAAAAGATGATTCAGATAACAAAAACCAAAATGATAAATTGGAGGAAGAAACTGATTTAGATAATTTAACTCAAAATGATCTCTTCTCAGAAGCCATTAGCACCTTAGTGCAAAAAAATTTCTCAAATGTCTTTGGTGACCGTAATGTTAAACCGATACATCGTAAGCTTATTGATGAAGGAAATAAAGTTAATCAAGGTAACTTAGAATCAGTAGAAAAAATATTAATTGTTCAAGCTCATACTTTAAACGTTATGTTTAATAACCTAGCATACAGAGCATCAAGGAATGATGGGGTGGATCTATTCGAATCACTTATGCGGTTGGCATTCAAAGCACAGTCACAATGCCGGACAACTTTGGAAACATTAGCTAAAATTAAAAACCCACCCCAGGTAGCTTTCGTAAAGCAAGCTAACATCGGCCACAACCAGCAAGTGAATAATAATGTTAGCCCTGATCCCATCTCGCGCATGGAAGAAATAAAAAATCAGCAAACCCAACTATTGGAGGAACAAGATGGCGAACAGCTGGACATTGGAACGCAAAGGCAGGCAATCAATACAGATAAGAAACTGGAGGCCGTGGGAAAAGTCCACAGGGCCACGAACACCTGAGGGTAAGGCTCGGTCTGCTGTGCGTGGTTACAAGGGCGGTAAAAGGCAAGAATTAAGGGCGCTTAGTAGGGTTTTTCGTGATTATAAAAAGAGATGCATGAATTCACCTAATGATATCGACGAAATCCTAGGAGAATTTATGGAGATAATCCAGGAAATTTGATATCAGACAAGCCATTCAACTAGGCTGGGCTCATCCATGAGACTATTTAGTCCTTTATGTAAAAATTTATACGTCAATATCAGTTTTTTAAATTAAGGAGTAGTTCTAGTTCTTCGAGCAATATCCTCTTCAATAGCGTTCATTAAGTCTGAAGTTGAGATTAAATCTGCTCGCGTATCATCAATTGGACCAGCTGCCAAAGAAGATTCTATAGCGAGTCGTTGGGGCTGAAAAATAGTCTCTGTTCTTGAACTATGAAATGCTGTTAGCTCATCTGGTGCTGCTGTCGCTGCTCGCGCAGCTGGTATTGGGCGTGCAGCTATTGTAGCTCTCATGAAATTGGCAAGACGTTCCTCTATTTGCTTTATTTGTTCTTTCTCAGTTCGCTCAACATATATTGAAAGCGATTTACGCGCCTGCGCTAGTGTATTTAAAGCCGCACCATCAAGCGGATTGGGATATAATTCTCCTTCGGCTTGTATTAAGAGGTTCCTTGTTCTTAGATAATTTGCATTAAGAATCCTAACAATAAAATTAATTTCTTTCTTTATAGCATTAAGTTCTTCATCAAGAGATGCTGGTGCTGCTGGTGCAGCATAATGTGCAGATAAATCGGTTTTATGACTAAACCAACAGCCTGACAATATATGAGCTTGATATTCTTGCCAAGAGTTAACGAGTTTTTTTTGATTATTAGCACTATAAATAAATGCGCGAAATCCTTTTTCAGGAACCACGCGTCCATCATATAAAACGCTTCCAGCGTTAACAATTGGTGCCGCCTTAAGTTCGCGTATAGAACGTTCTTCTGCTTGTGCTCGTGCTATTGTAAGTTCATGTTCTGTTGTTACTGGTGCTGTAACTCGTGCTGATGCTATTCGTTCATCTGATGGGCGAAGGTGAGTTAATGGCATAATAAGTTCCTCAAATAATATATAACGCATTTAATTAACTGACCTAGGATAATAATTTGATTAACGCATCACATGCAATAGTTTTTAACGAAAATCAGATAAGCGCAGCAAGGCAGTAGACAAATGGTGCCAATGTTAGAATATTTGTGAGATGCCAAATTTGTGTTCTTAAAGTCTATCTGACGGACCTCGAGGACCAACACACTACGAGAGCAATAAACCACCCAAATCAACCCAAACTTCTTCAAGTCCATAGAGCCGAGAAATCCTGAGGGTAAGGGCTCGATCAGCAATGCGAGGCTTCAAAGTAGGGACTTGATTATTGAGTCCTGTTTAATTTTTCTTCTCAGGACTCAATATTTAAGATAAAGAGACGATTTTAAAATACATGCCTGTTGGAGTTGAGACTGATGATATTGAAAAATATTCCAGTGGAGTATAGATTTCTCTCGGCGTCGCAGATGTTTCTATATAAACATCATTTATGAAAGCTTTACCATCTGCTTTAAGAAGTAAATTGCCACCCACCCCAAATCCATACGCTAAAACGATAGAGTCATTTGAGTGTGTTAAAATAACGTCAGTTTCAGGTCCTTGGATACTTAGTGAAACTATACCACCTGATACTTCTCTAATTTCAAAGATATCTAAAGTCTTCATATCTGTTTCCTCAAAATGGATTAACGAAAGAGTAAATAACTGGTGGTGGCGTTAGTTTCAGGGTATTTTGGAAAAAAAATTTGTATGTAATA
>Ga0207075_1026_pt1 | contig 39957 bp, 37 predicted proteins | sample Alteio_BWMinHeat_64_FD_153587 | JGI IMG/M metagenome (GOLD analysis project Ga0207075, IMG submission 153587) | Enriched cells from forest soil in Barre Woods Harvard Forest LTER site, Petersham, Massachusetts, United States -... | ecosystem: Environmental > Terrestrial > Soil > Temperate forest >... | reverse complement strand
TGAACCAGCAATACCAGTAACCGTAACAGCTGGCGAAGGCAAGCTGCCACTCCTTATAGACCCTTTGCATACGCCAAGTATGACAACTGTTCCTGTAAAAAAAGCTATTCACTCTACCGCTACCGAGAAAATTTTGCCTGATGAACTTACGGCCCAAGTTCAAGACTTTTATTATGGTACAACCAAACAACGATTATCATACAAACAAGCCGTAATTCTTTTTGAGTACGCCTGCGCACAGGGTAATATCGATACGTTATTCAAACTCTTGTATCAGCAATCTCTTACAGAAAAAGAACTGCTCATCTTGGTTGCACGCGTAGAAAAGCAACAAACCGGCCACACACTGCCGCTCATACCATCCAGAAGATTTATCAGCAGGAGAGTACAGCCTGACGGCTCTATTCAAGAACATGACGCTCGAAAAAAACAAGCAAACGGGGGTATCGTATTATCGTTTTTAAGAGCTGCCCTCACCGTACTGTACCCACAGGAAACAACTACTCCCGCCGAGCTTATCTCGTTATTTGAGAGCAGTAAATACCCCGATTTGGTTTATTACATACCTCTTTGTTTCGAAAAAGCATGTCAAAACGGTTACAAAACGATTGTCAAAGCACTGCTCAACACCCCGTCTACCGCAAAAAGAATTTCAATAGATGTTGTTGAGGATCTCATAGATGACTTGAATACAGAGAGTGAAAGACTCGGTTCGGTGTCACGTGAAGCACGACGAATCCTAAAAATTGTGACAATCCTGGAAGCATTTTTGCGGGAGCTAAGACGTAAGCGTGCCGAAGAAAAACTGCAGGCGCTTGTCACACGCACAACAAACCGCGAGCCTTATGGTTACAACCCAAAAGAACAGCTCACCCAAGAAGAGACACATCTTCTCTGGCAAGATTTATGCGCAAAGCAGAGGATCGTAGAACTGGAAGATTTTTTTGCACTTGTCCCTTTGGATGAAAAATTATTGATCGATGAAATTAGTATAACCGATCCTAACGACCAGGACATGAGAAACTTTCTTGACGCAATATACATATTTTTTTATGTTCTCACCGGACCGGAGACATCCAATGCCAAAGAAATTGATACAATACTCAGCACCAACACTATGGAAGAACATGAAGACGCCGTCTCCGATTACGGAAGCCTTGTTGCAATGCTTTTAAAAATTGCCTGCGAGCGTAATCGATACGATATTGTCGCTATGCTCACCAACAACCATTGTGAAAAACTCATGGGATACGACTGCATTGCAAAACATGTTGAACAAAATTTAAGCGCCAAGCTCGATGACTCAAAAACACCTGAATCTGCTATCAGTATGATTCAAAAGAGTCTTGCTCAGTTACATGCATTTTTTAAACAACGTGAAGACAAATATACAGAACAGCGCGAATATCAGGCAAAGCTTAAAGATACCCAAGAGCGTCTTCGTACCGCTCGCATAGAAGAACGCAAAAAAGCTACCGCAAAACTTGCTGATAGTATGGCGCATCTTAATCTTAAACTGAGCGAACTCGCGCTTGACGAAGATAAAGAACCTGCTGCTCACGAGCCTGCTACAGAATCTGTTGATCCAGACAACGGGCATGATAATCTACCAGGCGTCGATAACCCCAATGAACTCTAAAAATAAAAAGCTCGATAATTAAGAGAATCTATCTCCCGATTACAAAATTACAAACAAAAATCGCATAAAATCGATCTATTTTACACTTATTTCAATATTTTATATTTTATAATAGAAATAATAGTAGTTATCTAATAAACTAAAGATAGTATGTTTTAGTACATTTATAATCAAAGGGGGTTAACCCATGAAACCATTCACGTCGCGTTTATCATGTATATCACGTTTATACCTGGCTCTTTTTGTGTGTACTCTTGCTTGTATAACAAGTAACATTCATGGCGCGGTGCGCCCAGCAGCCCCAGCAGATCAAGAGCAAGAAGCACAAGCCTATGAAGAGCCCGACCCAGATATAGTATATATAGAAACTAAAAATATAAAAACTTTAGGCCCCGCAGCTCCTGTACCGACTGCAACAGTAATAGCTGGCGAATATAAAGTACCTGAAAAAACAGCTTTACCACCAATCTCTGTAAGTCTGGCAACAAATAAAGACCCTGAGCACCAGGCAAAATTCCAACCCTTATACGATATCGTCTATAACTATCACATGGGAAACTCTGAGCGTACACTCACCGATTTACAAGCTCGTAACCTTTTTTATGATGCATGCAGATATAACGACAAGTCGTACTTAAGCGCATTATTGCAACAGTCAGCTCAATCAGAAGAAGTTCTTGATCAAATGTCTGAAGACGCAGGTCCCGTAAAAATAAATCCTGAAACTCGCGAATTTATAGAACGTGTCTATGGCTTTCTCTATTTAATTCATACACCCGATAACATGAAGAAAAAACTTCTGGAAGATCCTGAGCTTTTGCCGTTTATTGGTATGAGGCTTGAAATAGCCGCAACGCTGAGTAAACCTCCCACATCTGACGTTGTCGACACTATTTTAGAAACGTATCCCCATTATATTACACTCCATAGAGCTCAACACGTCTTGAGATTGGCTGAAATGAAAAAAATAGAGCTTGAACCAAAAGGTAGACACCAGATTTTCATACCTGTCATCACCAGTCTAACAAAGTTTATGCAACCAAGAATAGACGCTCTTTATAAAAAACTTGAAAACAACAATATAATCACCATTCACGAAGCAAATGCTCTGTTTTTTGATATCTGTCAGGAAGGCAATGATGTCGATGAACAAGTGGGAATGCTTGCAGATCTTTTCTCGCAGACGCCGGTCGAAGCGTATCTTATGCAAAACGTACTCGAATCGGGCAAACTTGATCCTGAAATAGCGTCCATTATTCGAAGCACCTATGATTTTTTTTATAGAACAAATACCGTTGATGACATAAAAAAAATATGCGCAAAAGAATCGAGTCTATTAAACTTTATTAATGCGCGGCTTGTCATAGCTATTGAATGTTTCAGCCAAGAAATTATTACCTATTTTTTGACCACCTATCCAAGCAATATCATGTCACAAACGGTCATCTGGTTATATAATTCTCTGAATAATGAAATAGTACACAACAGGATACCGAATGTACCGGTAGCGATGGCTATAGTCAATCAATTGCGAGATTTTGTTGTTCCCGTCCTGGAAAAAAAACTAAAAGCATTCTCAATTATGTCATCTGAAGAAGTTACAATACTTTTTCTAGACTATATCCAAAACAAGAATAGGCGAAAACTTCAGTTTTTATCTGAGGTTGTATTACTACCAGCGCAGGATCTATTATACCTGAGTGACTTTGCTACAAAGTTGGGCGATCCTGATACACGTAATTTTTTGTTGCGCATATATCATCTTTTTTACGATACCAAAGAACAAGAACATGTAAATTTTGGCATCTATCTCCCATTACGTATTGAACAAGCAATCAAGAATGGTCAGTATAACCATGCACGTGATTTGCTCATACTTGATGACATTCGTACTCAGAGATATCCTGAACTCTTACGAAGGGCTCTTCACATGATAGAAAAGTACAGAACAAAATATAGACTTCCTCAGGTTGGTGGGCACCAATTTGTTATAAATCGTATTGAAAAAAAGCTCCGGGAAGCAATAGAAGCTGCTAAAAAAGCAGCCGAAGAAGAACTGTTTGATAAAGACACCCCGCTACCATTGCCAGATGCTGGCCCAGGAAAAGAATCAAAAGAACCAAAAAAACCAGACGTTCTAGCAGCACCTGCTACGCCCGCGTTACCACCAGCTCCGGAAGTTTTGCCGGCAGCACAAGAGCCCGCTCCACAACCAGCTGCCGAAATTACAACAGAGTCTCTCGATCCTGATGAAGAACATGAAGAGCAAATTCAAGGCGACAATCCTGCTGAGCTCTAAAAAATAATCACAAGAAAAAACAACTTAAACTCCCATGCAAAAATCAGTCATCTTACGTATCAACGATGTTACGCTCACCCCTGGACAGCAACAACGATCTTCAACAAAATTCCGATGTGCTCTAATTGCCGTAGCAACAGCAGGAGGCACAACATCAACAGCACGGGTACTATCTCTCACCGACGTCCCGATAACACCTCCAGTCCTATCAAGTTTTATTTTAAGTACAGGTGAATTAAGATCGATACCATGATCAAAAAGCACGTTTGCCATTTCTATGGTCGTCACAAAAAAAAGCGCTGTTTTGCCTGCGTGATTCCTATCGTCAATAGCACAAATTTTCTGGTCAAGTAAGAAAGCTACCATGCGCCTATTATCTTCTTGTGTTGCATGATGCAAAAAACTACCCGTTTGATGCACCGTACCACAACAAATACCTGAACATGAACAACAAACTGCTACCTGCTCTACATGAGTTAGTGGGTACTCAGGACACGAACCAATACTGCTGGGCTGCGTTGCCAAGAGCCTAAAAACTTCGTACCGCTGATCAGCATCTTTTGAATCTTTTGCATGAAGCGCGTTAAAATATGCGAGCGTGAGAGGGTCTTGGCTAAATTCAGTTCTGTTAAGAATAACCGTTGGGTCATAATAAGCCGTATTATTACATCCAAGCGCTAAAAATTGTTTTACAGATGTAGGGCTTGGTATACCAATCGCATGAAAAAGCCCTAGCATTTGCGCACTTTTTGGGTTATCGCGCACATCTGGCCTTGGTTCTCGTAAGTCTGCCACACTCTCACCAGCTAGTAACCGCTGTGCTAACTCTGTTTGGCCATCAAGGTTTTTCATGCCCTGACACATATCACACAATAAAAATACGAGAACACACACAATTATATATCTAATATCAAACTTCATACACACTCACCGATTACATAAAAATTTCATAACTCATGCTACAAAATCACACACTTATCTTTAGGTTTAGTACCCTCTTTTGGATATATTTCTGGATGGATTTCATGCTGTAATTCGGCAGGCCAAGCTTCATGCGCACATTCATCATCCTTCGTTGTGTACTCAAAATTAGCACCATATAAGCCAAGCACATCTATCATCTGTTTGCTTTGCACTAAAAACAACGGGGTGCGTTCTTGCTTATCCATACAATTAACCCAGAACATGTTATTGGAAAGCAAAAAGTGCACAAGTAAGCAACAATTGTAACGAGTTGCAATATGCACTGGAAAACCTACATGGTCCGACGCTTTGTCAAATACTGGTGCACCATTGATAACACTAAAAGATCTATTCAGTGTAAATAGTCTGAGCAACATACATCGCTTAATATACATAATCAATTCTGGTGAAAGTCTGTGTATATCTGGGACCACTTTTTTTGCATCTTTCGCAAAACCAACAATAAACTCTGCAAATTTCTTGCCATGATAAGTACCCATGGTATGTAAAATCGCATAGACCAAAGCATATTCTGTCTCTGATATTCTCAAGTTAGTCATCAACAATTTTCTAAATGTCCGCCAAAACGGCACCTCTGTTCCGCAATATACTTTTCTTTCGAGGCGAGACAAGTCATACGTATCATCAATACAACAATAGCTCACTAACAATCCAAGGTCTGCTTCATCAATTGCTTGATCAATTGCTTTGACACTTTTCGTTTCGCCTGCAAGCCAAACTGCATAACCACGTGCATGCTCATCTGTCTTTGAATCGATTACCAATTTTCCAACACCATCAGCAATCTCTTTCACATCGACAGCACCAGCGTCTGCAAGAGATACTGCCATTACAAGAGGAAATGCTGTGGCATGAGCAACCTGTGGCTGAGCCCGAGCAACCGGTGGTTCAGCCCAAGTAACTGCTGATAACTCAACTCCAAGCCCTCCATCTGTATGATCAAGAGCTAGTGCCGATGGTGCCGATGATGCCGGAATATGCATATCATCACTTGCGCCATGTGTAGCGCTACCAAGCAATGGGGCTTTTGCTCCACGACCTCTTAATTTTTTGGTTGGTTGTGCGAAGGCAACCGTAGTCGCCAGCATAGCATGCACACTATCGTTACACGCAATAACCGTAAGAAAAACTAAACCCCACACATTAGGTTTAACAAAACGATTCATACAAAAAAACTCCCGTATTTCAAAAACCAATCAACAACATCGAAAACATCGAAGCCACCATAACAAATCGCACATAACCACATCACAACACTTACACTCCACAACGCAGGGAGCACACGTACAACAATGTTCTTCATAATCTTTGGAAGCACAAATCGCATGTCTCACTTTATCATCTACAACCATATCTGCAGGTCGCAATCCATCCGATGCTTTATGATTAACATCAATGCCAAGCGTTACCAGCTCATTAACCATAGATACGCTTCGTGCAAAAGCAAGTGCATTATGTCCGTCAAAATTGAGATCGTCAATTGTAACAATATTATTTGCTATTAAAAATTGCACAACGTGCACATTATCTTGGTCAACAGCATAGTGCAAAAAACCACCTGCATGATATGTTTTCTGAATAATACAACACCATGGGGGAGCAAATTCTAAAATTTCGTCACCAGTGTACACTGGCTTTCCACCATAGATTTCTAATACATCAAAAATAGTTTTTAAAATCTGTAAATAATTATCCCGGTCATGATCTTTAGTCGCAGATAATGCACGTTTTAATGTGTACCATGTTGCACGTATCTTACGCTCAGAACCATCATGATACGTAATAGTATTACTACAATTGCTCATTTTTCGATCTTGTTTAAGCATCTCTCTAACATCATCAGATCTACCGGCTTTTATATGCCCAAAAAATAGTGCTTCTTGAGAAATTTTCGCAGGTCCTTTGCTTTCACCTGCAACAGTATCTGTAACACCATCAGCTCTATCACGATCACCTCGGTCACATGCTTGATAATCATGCCCCGGGACAGCACCATCACCTACAACACTTTTTAACGCTGTTCCCGTTGCACGTTTACCGTCAGTCATGCAAACAAGACTGCATGTCGCAAATACGTACAAACTTGCGAGTACAATCGTACTTTTCAGCAATTTCATCACACACTCCAAGAACATTAACAATATTCAGCATAATTCAACAAGAGCGCAGCCACCAAAAAAGATCGCATATCTTAGGCGCACATCCACAACTTTCACACTCAAGAACACAAGGAGCACAGCAAGTACAATCACGTTCTACATAACCCGCGACACTTCTCGCGGCAGCAACAGCACGCTGTACCTCAGGATTTTTTATCAGATCTAATACATGAATTCCATCAGGAGTTCTATGATTAACATCAGCGCCACGATCTATAAGTGCGCTCGCCATGCGTGCACTCTTTGCAAAGGCAAGCGGAGGATGCCCATGATTGCTGGGGTGATTGACGTCCACAATTTTATTGTCTACCAAAAAGCTCGCAACACCGGGCTCATCTTGAGCAACGGCATCATGCAACATACTTCCCAGATGTGCGGCTGCACCACAACAACACCATGTCGGTGCATTCTCCAAAATTTTTTCGCCAAGTTCTGCCGCGGGAGCATATTGCTTCAAAGCATCAAAAATAAGTTTTAAAATTTGTAGGGCTTTGGTAGCATCAATTCCCGTCTCGGCCAACAGCGCCCATTCAAATGCATACCAAAGCGCACTTTTTACACCAGATGCAACAACCAGCTCACACTGACTGAGGCTTGGGTTATGGGCAAGAAATTGCCGAACATCTTCAAGATTACCGGCTCTAATGTGTTGAAAAAAAGTCGCAGGGGTAACTTCTGCAGGTCCTTTGCCTTCACCGCCTGCATGTGCATCAGAACCACCTGCAGTACTTTTCGCACCCTTTCCGTCAACAACAGTATCATGTGCACTATGTCCGGTTGAACCGTAATCAGGTTTTCCAGACTTACCGGCTCCTGAACCGAGTAACGCTTTTTTCCCATCGCCCGTCATAGCTGCAAGACCGGATAAAACCAATACGTGTACGCACGATACCAGAATAAAATTTTTCAGATAGTTCATGATATACTCCCTCGTTCAGAAAAAACTTTCAACTCACGATATTCACTACAATTTGACAGATACAAATGATCAAAATGCTCCTTGGGTGCTTGCAATAATACAACCAACTATGGTTGTTACGACTGAAACAAAAATACATGTACACGCCCGTTTTTTACACCTTTGGTTATAATATGTTACAGCACGATTATACCCATCTGAATGTTGAAGCCTGGCATACTCATCAGGTACAAATATCGAAGCGTCACCAAAAAGACCATCAGTCTCAAGCCATGCAAGACCATAATTTAATAATAAAGCAACCAATTGGGAATCTTGATGCTCTGCTGCAAATCGGACCGGGCCAACCCTTGTTCTACGGCACCATCTTGAACGTCCGATACTTAGAAAGTCTGCGCGACTTTCTAACGCTATGCTTTGTGCAAGACACGCGACCAATAACAACTCAAGATCGCTTTTATTACGTGTTCTTGTATCTTGGTCAACGCCCAATACAGACCCTATTAAAAGATTACGAAAGTGATCTTGATGCGAAACACCGACAGGTAATTGATACTCAAGTTCTGCATGAGAATCTGCAGCTCTAACAGACAGTTTGACATCTGCAGCAGGTGCAGCACCTTGCCCATGTGCTAAAAGCGGCGATCCTTCAAGCGGTGGTCCACCTGGTGGGCAATGTGGTTGGGTCATGCTAAAACAGTTAGATACACAATAAAAATTCAGAATAATTGGTGCATATATCAGCATGACTATTTTTTTGAGATTACCCACACGACGTCCTTTATTATTTTATAAACTCATCCTTGTTCGCGACCAAAAAACTTTATGCTATAGCTCCTGGTGGTCATGTAATCAATTTTTCAAAACCCCTCCAAATGTCCACCCAACAAGACATGCACATCCTAAAGCGATAGTAGTAAGACCACATGCCGCTGCTCGAAAGCACCTCGTCCGGGTACAGCATCGTGCAGAACGCCTGTACCCGTCTGAATGTATAAGCTTTTCATAATATTTTCGCTCAGCAGGTAACAGCATATGAGCTTGGTCAAAGCGACCGTCAGTCTCAAGCCATTTAAAATCATAATCTAATAACAAAGCAACCAGTTCAGTATCTTTTGTCTCTGCAGCATACTCTGCAGCAAGACGAACCGGTCCTATTAGTGTTCTACGATTACACCAGCCAGAAGTTCTTATGGGATGAAAGTCTGCGCGACTTGTTATTATGCGTTTGGACGCACGATATGCATACAAAAACCGTTCAAGTAAGTCTCTACTATGCTCTCTTTCGAGTTGCGTTTTACCTAAAGCAGCATCGGTCAACAGCTCCTGAAAATAATCTTCTGGCGAAAAACCTTCTGGTATTTGAAACAAAGCTCCTGGGCCAGAATCTTCCTCGGCAACATGAATGTTCACATCACGACGATCGACACCCCCATGCCCATCTCCTGGAACCGGCGATCCTGCTACCACCTGCTCACCGGATCCTGTAAGAGCTATCATGCTCAAACAATGAGATACGAAATAAAAATTCAGAATAATTGGTGCGCATATCAACAAGACTATTTTTTTTAGATTATTCATACGACTCTCTTTATAATTTTTTTATAACGTATACGTGGTCGCAACAAAAAAATTCATGTACTATCTGCCAATAGACCCGAATAATGCACCGAGAGAACCAGCCGCCGCTAATGCTATAAGACACACACTACATACCCTTGCGCGAAAGCCATTTCTTGAAGTACAAAATGGTTTGCAACATGTTGTGGCATGCGAATACCCACCTGACTCGACAAGCGTTCTCAAAACCTCAGCAGTTAACGACACACAATACTGGTCAGCAGTGCCATCAGTCTCAAGCCACTTAAAACCTTGAGATAATAACCAGCCAACAAGTTCGTTATTATCTTCGCCGGCATGCTCTGCAACAAATCGAACCGGTCCAACGCTTTTCCTAGAGCTGCTGACGCCAGAAAATTCTGCCCTCGACCTAATGTCGCCTCGACGTGCATCAACAAGACGCTTGAGCTCGATTCTGAGTGCTTTTTTATCCTGTTCAGGTCCTGTTACAACTGCAATCAAAAGAAGCTGAAACTCCACTTGTGCTGAAACATACGCAGGCAATTCATATTCAGATACGTCACCAACTGGAATAGTAATGGCATCACGCACAGCATCAGTAGATGCTGGAGATACTGGAACAAGTAACTTCCCATCTAGCAATGGGTTTTGGCAATCTCCTCCTGTTCTACTCGCTATGCTGGGACCTCCTCGCATACAAAAACAACTGTTACTCCAAGAAAAATTCAGCATAACAAGTACGAGCATTATTATTTTTTTCAGGTATCTCATACTACTCTCGTATAATTTTATAACTCACCGATACTCGCAAAGAAACAAATAACTCATACCTCCCACTACTTTTACTTATGGCTAAAGGCACCACCAAGCCCTGCAAATGTAACGCCAACCGCTCCCAGAATTAAAGTCACGATGCAACAGCTCTTGCGACGGCTACTAGAACGCCTCTTTTTTGCCGTATGTCCCGTTGTTGCATGAATATATCCACGTGATTCAAAAAGTTTGTTTCTCAGAAGTTCTGTTAACTGATCTGCATACTCAGGCTCAAGAGTTTCGTCTGTGTACTCCCACGTAAAATTATTATCTAACAAAAAGTCTAACAGATCTCTATTTTTTGGATCATCTGCATGTTCAGCAACGCATCTCACGGGACTAATACTACTAAACTCATGACTAGCACAGTCACAACACCCCTCGCGTCTTCTGCCTCTTGTAGACCCGAAAACTGTTTGTATCTCGCTGCGTCGAGCACGAACAAGCGCTTTGAGCGCTTCTATGTTTTCATCTCTGTTCTCTTTTTTTAGAACACATGCGTTCAAAAGCACAAAAAATTCTTCTGTTGCCGAAACACCTTGGTATAGTTGATACGGTGTTTTACCTTCACCTGAAATCTCCGCATCTTGATTTCCAGAATCTATATGAACTCCAACAGCTTCATCACTCCTGGTAGCACCTGCAGCCAACAACTTTTTGCCATCATCTTTCATGCCAACACACGTATTATTTATAACAAGAACCATCATCGCTACGACATATACAAGATATGTCTTCTTTTTACTCATCATCTTACTCATCATCTTCTACTCCAGCTTCTTTTTCTTCAGTAATACTTTTAACAACCCATTCGCGACCTTTTCGCACGACAGAAAATTTATCATGCCGAATCGCATGTTGTTTCCCCTTATACATTGGAAAAACTTTACATATTTCAACAAGATAGCGAGCCATACCAGGAGTCTGAGCCAAAAAAACAACATTCGTTCCTGCTGCATCTCTACCATGTGGATCACAAATCTTGTTATCAACTAAAAATTGTACGTGCCTCACATCGCTCTGTTTAACAGCAAAACACAACCTATTATGGGGTTCAATAATATTTATTCTGGCTTTGCTGTCAGGTGCAACCCCGGCAAGTACTGCAAGCATTTTACGCAGTATTGCACGCTGTCCCAATGAACAATCTTTATCGGTCAAATATTTCTCTTGTGCATGCAAAAATGGTGTTATGAGCACCGATTTTTCATCTGCTGTAAGCAGCCTTCGAACATACTGATCATTAATACCCGCATCAACCAATTTTGTAACAGCCGCTAAATCCTCCGCTCCTGCTCGATCAATATGATGAGCAAGGCGAAGCAATGGATCAGAAATCATAGGAGCTGAAGCTTCTAATATTGTGAGACGAGCAAGATCGACCGCAAGATCTTCTGTACCTGTAGCAACAGATCGAGTCCTTCCTGTAGGTTCACTCTCGGACGTCTTAGGTCTTGGGTCTTTGGTCTCACCACCATCGCCTAAGTCACTAACATGTGCGACATGAGCAACATCAGTCATACCAATAAGTATATCTAGCGTTACAAACATACTTATCGACAGCACTATCACGTGTCGAAACTTCGTAGCCATGAGCCCTCCTTTAATTATAAAATTAAGCAAATATCTCACGTCGTTATTACAAAATTATGCAACAACCATCACAATTTTCTTCACTAGATAGTGCTTGGATACGCCCAATCTCTTCTGGGGTACGATCCCGATCGATAACCCATCGCGTACCATTAAATCGAATAACAAAATAGACGACTCTATCTGGTCGCGTGCCCTCAGCGAAGTTAAATCTCGGCGGTACTCCTAAATCTAGAAGCGATTGCATCATCGGACGATTCGCAAGATTAATAATTGCTGTGTTCCCAAGCCTATCCAAACAATCTGGGCTACATATTTTATTTGCAAGTAAAAGCCGTACAAGCTCAGGGTTTGGTTTCTCCACATTTATAACATAATGGAGCGGTGAAAGACCGCCAGCGTTACGTCCAATCGTTAGCCTTTTTTTACTACCATCAAAAATTCCTGCAAGTACTAAAAGCATTTGACGTCTTATCTCATACTGATCAGGAGTACCTCTCTTGGTAGCAAGCAGCGAAAGAGCATGCCAAAATGGGCTATTAATAAATCTGGTTGTGAAACTTAAATCGGTTCGAGCAAAATACTCGTCGTCAATGCCCCACCGTACCAATTTTTTAACAAGAGCAAGATCTTTTGCCGTAGCACGGTCAATGGCATTATAAAGTTCGCCCATGGGATCTGTCAGGTCTGCATCTATACTCAGCGCAGCAAGAGCATCTTCCATTTTTATGTCATCTGCATCAAGACCATCGGGTCGTGCTGGCCCTCTATGACACTCAGCCACCGCTCGATTAGAATCATCACCAACACGCGCAGAAGATGCAGGACCATCGCCACCCGTAAGTTCGATTAAAGAATTTGACATGTCTGTCGGAAAATCTGGTTCTCCAGGCTCCATGCCTGCTTCAACTGCATAATGAGCCGCAGCACTTAAACCGTGCGCTGGAGAACCGCTACTACTAACACGCGCACCAGCATGATCATAAGAAGCTACCGCATCTGCAGCGCGCATTTCTTCAGCAGATCGTGGAGATACTCCTTCGTCTGATCGTGCAACTGCAACTGCTGTAACGACCGGCAGAGCTGCGACAATACCTGGCGATTTTTCACCACCAGCAGGCCCTCCTTCTCTCATGCCCAGAAGACATTCTGTTATTAGAATCATACCCATAGTAAATATCACCAGAAATCGTACGTTCGCAGTCATAAGCTCCCCTTTTTTCGTTTTTAGAAAAAAAACTTATAGACAAGTATAACGATAGCCAAAATAGTATGTTTACATAAGATATTGTAAGATATTTATATAATATAAAAAAAAGCGTGTAGATACGTTGGTAACATAGCTAAAAAGAATCTCAAGTTGATCAAGAATATCTTGACCCAGACCCGCTATATTTGTTATGAAATTACACAGAAGGCTTCGTTGATACTACAGAATTGCCCACCCACGAAAAAAACGTTTGTAAAGCTAGGTGCTCATTAAACCATTTGCACTTTTTATCACAAAATCGTACAAGAACAATCTGTATCTTCTCCAGTACTTTCTACAGTATCACCATTACCAATTCGATCATCTTCATCCGGCTCAGACCCAACTCCTTGTGGACCGGTAACAACCCACCCCCTCGAATCTCTTGTTAGGCCAACCGGAACCTTTTCCGGGTGCAGCTCCAAGCATCTGTTCGCAACCGACCATTCAAGTGGACATACCCCGCGATGGACAAGTTGACCACCGATCTCTATTGTTCGAGCATAAAAAATTGCCGTGCGACCAACACCATCAAGAACATTAGGCTCACAAATGTTATCAATCAAGAACGCAATCAGACCTGCATTGGGGAGACGTATCACATAATGCAATGGTGATTGAAAGTACATACCGCCCTCTGACCACAAACCAATTGTCTGCTTTTTTGTAGTCGTTGCATAAACACCCGCAAGAACCAAAAGCATCTGACGCCGAACAACCTGCTGGGCTTCAGTTCCTGCCTTGTTAGCAAGTAATATAAGCGCTCGCCAGAAGGGGCTACACGATACTCTGAGATGAGTACGCACCTCTTTAACCCTAAAACCGTCTTCATCGTGGCCAGTATTAACCAATCTTGTTACTAATTCAATATCGCTTTCGGCTGCTCGCTCAATTGCTCGATATAACGCATTCATACCCATAGTAAATTCTTGTAAAGTGCTTTCATCGTGAGTAAGATCGGGCAAAACTGTTTGGCCAAAAACCCATTTTGGAGACCCACCCGAATCGCTGAGTAATTTAGTTTCACCAGCACCTACAATTTCAATAGCAGCAGTTGGATCACCATGCATAGAAAGCACCATTTTTGTGTTCACAATCATATATACTGATAGTATTATCAAACATCGTATCTTCATATAAATATTCTTTCTTACAAGAAGTATAGTTTCCTACGTTACTTCGTTTTATAATTATCACAATAAACTATGTGCACAGTAAACGATTTGCTTAAAGGGAGTAGTAATGCAGAACGATTATAAACAATTTTCTGAAGATACAAAGATTGATTTTTATAACCACTATTTTGATAATACAGACTATATAGTCTTTAGATACGACGCTGGTAGTATCGCAACACGAAAGATAATTCGTGATCATATACATACAAAACAGGGTACGGTCCTGGAAATCGGCACTGGCTTTTCGACGTTATTAGAAGACTTACCCAATTTTACGAAATACGGGATCGATATCTCAGAAAAAAATATTGAGCACATGCAACGCCACTTTGCCCGTACGGGTATTAACGCAACTCTTTGTGTTGCCGATGCTGAGTCTCTACCATTTGAATCAAATTTTTTTGATGTGATCGTCACATCACATACGCTTGAACATATTAAAAACGATCGACAGGTACTTGAAGAATGCGCCCGCGTCTTAAAACCTGGCGGCGAACTGATTATTTTTGTTCCAGGTAGAATCGACGGTATCGCGACCCAAGAAGAATGGCTTCGTGTGGGTCACTATCGCATGTATAACAGTACACGTTTTTATGAACTTGAAGAAAAGCTGGCCGGGAAATTACGCTTACAAACAATCTGCTTCCCGCATAAGATACATAATCTTGTCTGGAATAAACTCAAACACGTTTTTAGATGGGCAAATTACCCGATAAAAAAATGGATATTGCGGGATGGAAAAACTTACGAAGCACGCATAACCTATCAAAAAATACTCTTACCATGCATCGTCGGGCTCTTAGATTTTTTAGATCGTTTTACGATGCACAGCGAAAAAAACTTTCTGGGCTCTGAATTTAACGTGCTCGCCCGGTTTGAAAAACCGGCACCTGGCAATTTATCGCGAACGCAACACAAAACCACGAACTTTTCTTTTCACTGCTTTCCATACCCACGAACAAGTCTTTGCTACACGCCCAACCTTTGAAATTATTAAGAAGTTATGCAGGCCTCTCGCTCTTTCTGATTAATGTTATTTCAATAACTATACCAACCATGTCCTAACGCCAGGAGATGTTTTTGCAAACACCTCCTGGACCTCCGTGCAAAAAAGGGGTTCCCCTTTTTAATCTCCTAACGCCGTGAAGCGCAGGAACCGCAGGCAAGGCCTGCTCTGCCTGCTCCGACACGGCTTGCAAAGATAATATATATAGTGCTGTATCAGCGCACGACTGTTTGAGTATCGTGGTGCCCCGCACCATCGATGCGAGTTGGTGCGCGTTAAGGGATTCCAAAGGTCTCCTTTGGGGCACGGGGGGTCCAGGGGGGTTGTTGCAAAACAACCTCCATGGCGTGAGAACGTGATTGATAAAGATATTAAGATAAAGTTAATCAGAAAAATTTGAGTTCATGGATTCGATACATTTTTACTACGCTTACGCTCCGTAAAAACACTCACCACGAACGGACATTCAGCTAAGTTTCAAAAGAAGTTATAGCACTCTCTTCTAACTAGATAAAAAAACTCTGACTTTTCTTTTCACGGCTTTCCATACCCACGAACAAGTCTTGGCAGCATGCCCAATCCATGATTTTTTATTAATATTTGGGTATTTTTCAAGTACTTGCACGTGAAGCGTCATAAATAACTCGCCTGTTTTTAATGGGTCATGATACGCTTTTTCACGATACATCCCAAGATTATTAAGCTTGGGATCGTAAAAAATCCCTTCCCATTTTTTTAGATATAATTCTAAATCTTGGTTAAATTTTTGATAATTTGTTTTACGAACATCGACATTAGCATGCGGATAGTGTTCGATATATGAATCGGGCGATTCGATGCATTCGTATCCAGCATGCCAGAGTTTTAGGCACAAATCGCCATCGCCGTTATAAAAGAAAAACGTTTCTTCGTCGATATAATCGACAGCTTTTAGAGCAGTATTTAAATACATGCCGTGATTAACATATAACTTATTGCCCAACGTATGCCCGACATAGTAATTTTCTTGTTGGGACCAGTTGCGCCAGTAAAATGCAACTGCACCAATTTTTCTGTCACGTGCTAACTCTTGCTCAAATACATTATACCCATTCACAATCGCCCCGGGAACAATTAAACAATCGTCACTGAGCATGCAAATATACTTCCCCTGGGCTGACTTAAACCCAAGATTCATGAAATACCCCCACGACCGGCGGGTAATGGGCTTACCAGCCCACGTGCCACGATTGTGCTGCACAATCGTAATTATATCTTTTTGTTCTACAAGCCATAAAAGTGTGCCGTCATCAGAACCACCGTCGACGATTATAATTTCATGCGAGATATTTTCAAGCTCTTTACGAACACTTTCTATGGTAAGCTTAAGATACGATAGACGATTATAACAACCAAGAACAACTGAAATTATGGGGGCTTTCATAGACACTTTCTTTTATTATCATGATTATCACGATTTTCTTGTCTTCTCTCGTTTACGTTATACACTGATGTGCAATTTTGCGACTATTTTTTTAATATAATAATAACAGGTTTTTATGAAGAGACTTTTTTCTATTTTTTCTTTTATCGTGATGACATGTATAGTACAGAATAACGTACTTATCGGCATGCATGACGTACCAGCAGATGACGGAAGTAACGCCCCTGTGTATTTATCAACGGGGCACGTGCTTCGAACAATAACACCAAGGGTGCTCAATCAATCACCACAAGAAACACAGACAAAACTGAGATCTGCACACAATGCAATTCTGGCAAGTGATCTGCAAATCTTGCGTACTGCTCTTGAAAATATACCTCAAGATATTATCGCAACAGCGCGCCTATGCAACATAGTTCCACAAGACAATTATTGTAATTGTATAGCCAGACTCCTGAGACGCTGTGATCGTAATCAGAAGGACAGGACTCTCTTTCATCTAGCAATAACTCAAAGAGCTTTGAACCAAACTCCAGCTGCATTACAGGTTGTTGAGTATTTACTCCAATTTGGTTTTGATCTTAACACAACCGATTATCCTACCGGCACAGCGGTGCATGCAGCTGCATCAAAAGATGACATTAATCTTTTGAGATTGTTATTACAGCAAAAATACAACGCGAATCTCAATATTCTCAATCGCATTTCTATGACGCCACTGGTGTCCGTTTTACGCAAAAACAATAAAACTGTCGTACAACTACTCCTCGAAGCTGGAGCTGACCCGTTTATAAATTGGAACGGCCTGCCACAAGAACGTATGACAACAAATCCTGAAATTCGCAAGATGATCCTGGCAAGAAAAGCTGCCTTGCAAGCACAACGTTCCTGATCTATTTTTTACGCAACACGCACGCATGCATATGGTTATGAAAAAACGGAATTTTTGAGAATACATAATTAACAACGCGACCTAACTTAGTTACTTCAAAGTCCCAGTTTTTAAATTTGAGTAACGGTCTAAATGGCGAATGAAAAAGTCCATCGATATGGGCTATCGGCTTACTTTCGATGATTTGAAAACCCTGAGATAAACATAATTGTTCAAACTGTTTTCGGGTAAATCGATATTCATAAAACTCGCCCATTTGTGGGTCAACGTAGTATCCCATTCTTTTTTTATTGAAGAAAAACAGTTTCTTCTTAAAAATTCGACGTATGAAATTATACTTTTTTGGATTAAAATACGCCAAAAAGTACGCAATCTGGCGCAACGTATTAAAACTTGGGACGGTCACGATTGCAAGACCGCCGGGCTTGAGCGCATCGTATACAGATTTAAGTGGCGCGTGCGGGCCGTCGGGAAAGTGTTCGATCACGCCATAACTTAGAACCATATCAAAAGAGTTTTTTTCATACGGCATGTTTAAAACGTCGCCCTGAATAACATCAAGCTCTGGGCATATTTTTTTTATGACATCGATAGAGTCTTGATTAATTTCGATACCACAAATATTCTTAAACCCACGATCATAAAAATATTTTACTGCTTTGCCCAGCCCGCAGCCGGCTTCTAATATTTTTGCATCTTTATCATGAAGATACTTAGCCGTTAATTGAACGGCACAATCGCGATTACATGACTTTAAAAGATTATTAAAATCTTCGGGATTCCATGAAAACACGACGCTTTTACAACTTGTAACGGGACCTGATTTTTGAGCTGGTTGGTGTTGCATTACTCTCTCCTAATTTATTTTTTTAAAAATTACTTACGAAAAACGCCTTCACGCCACCATACTTTATCATTCATAAGACCCGAAAAATCATGGTCTTTAAAGAAATAATTATACACCGAAAGGCGCGAATTATGGCCTGTAAATCGTGAAACTCTTTTATTCAGAATATCTTCCCATCGGCGTACAGGATCGCGCAAACAGATACGGGAAAACGGTAAAAAATTTATATATTTTTTTCTAAAAATATACTTACCTGCATAAAAATTAAAGCACGATTGCATATGCCAGTATAATATTTTTTTCTTAATAACAGGACAGTTTCCGTCATCAGAGCGTTTATACGATACATAATCGATATTATTCTCTCGTATATATTGAAACGGAATATTTTCGTTATATAAGTGCACAAATAATGGGTTTGAAGAGATAATATAATCATCAAATAATAACGATATCTCTTCGATAGAATCTTGTTTAATGCGACCGGTATGCACAAGATGGGCAAGAAAATCTTGGTCGCTTGTAATTATCTCTCGATACCGTGGCGCTGCCCAGCGCGTTTTTGCTGTCACTTCCCACCCGGTACGCTCAGCCCATGCTGCTCGTGAATAGTCTTCGATATTGGCAACAAACAGATCAAGTTCTTGTTGATACGTCTGAAACCAACCAATGTCACTAATAGCTGTCACTGAAGGCGACCCATGAAACACAACCGTTTTGCCCCACGCAAGCTTTTGAATAACAGCAGGCGATTCGTTAAAAACAATATCGCCATCATAATGTACTATTTTTTCGCCGGGAAAGTATTGATTGATCACCAGCCAGCGCAAAAAACATTTTTTTTCGTAATCACCAAAACGGGTAAGTTTTCCATATTTTTTGTCATATTCTACATAAATATTTTCGACATCATGTAATCTGTATCCTAAGTCGGATAACTCTTTTATATACGAATCGCTCAGCAGCTTGTAACCCGTTAAAAACAGAACCTCGAAATCGTTACCAAAACCAAGCTGATTATTACGCTTACCTGAAAATTTCAATGGTACTTTTTCTTCAAAGATCTTTTCGTCCCCGAAAGACCAGGCCATTATTATATTTTTCATAAATTACTCCTAAGAAGGCGCACCCTTCGAGACACTCGTCCATTCACATGGACTCGTTCCTCAGGGCGAGCGCCCTTTCTCCATCGATAAGTTCGTGATAGCTCACTCCTGCGTCATCCCCGGCTTGATCGGGGATCCAGGCAAAGTTAACGTGTTAAACCCCAAATTAATGTTATCTGTTTTGAAAAACGCACGATCCTGCATCAGCTCATCATACCACGCAAGATATTCAGAAACTTGGCGCTTCTGGTCAAAACGCATACGCGAATCTACAAAAGCGTTATGCGATAGTTTTTCTAATAAAAATTCGTGCGTAAAGAGCTTTGCCAAAGCCTGTGCCATACTTTCATGATCACCGCGCGACACAAGCATACCCGTTGCCTGATCTTGGTCATAAAACACAGGAGTAACACTTTCTTCTTCTATAATAAGCTCTCGATCTGGGCGTAAGCTTTTAACCTGCTCAGGCACACCGTCAACCGCTGTTGCGACGACCGGCGTCCCACAAGCAAGAGACTCTAAAATAACATTAGGAAACGTATCGGCATGGGCTGCATGAATATACACGTCAGCAGCTTGATAATAATTTACCATAAAGCTTGAACTATGCTGGTAGGGTACAAAAATTATTTCTGTATTTCCCGTTTTTTCCGGAACCCCAGAATCACCGACACAGATAAATAAAAACTTTTTATCTGGTAATAAAATCGAGAGTCTCCCGACAGCTTTTTTAAGCGTCGCATAGTCTTTCCAGATATTTGTTTTTACAGAGTTTGCAGCAAACAGTAAGATTTTTACATCTGGCGCCAGACCTAAAATTTCCCGCGCTTTTTGTTTATCACCAGGCTTAAAAATCGTCAGATCGACACCGTTATTAATTACTTTTGTTGGAATATCTGGTTTATATAACATCGATTTTTTGACATTATTCATAAGCCACTGACATGGGGTCGCGATATACAAACGCGATTTTTCGTAAATCTTTTTTTTCTGTTGCCAGTTATATGCAGTATTATCTTTGCGAACCGCTGGATACAGCGTAAGATCTGGACACCCACCACAGCCGGTTTTCCATTTTTTGCAGGTTTTGGCATAGGCACAATGTCCACTCAAAAGCCAGGTGTCGTGAAGAGTCATGACAACCGGAACTCGTGAACTTAATTCTGGTAACATTCGTAAGTCAAAATACTTACTGTGCAAATTGTGCATATGTATAATATCGGGTTTCTCAGAAATAAGTTCTAAAAGTTTTCGTGAACCAGGATAATCAAACGGTTCTGTACCCGTGAGATAATCACGATAGTTTTTATAGCGCCCTGTGTTTTTAAATATCTGTGCTAGACGCCCAGCGCCCTTTATTTTGCCAACAAAATTGTTACAGGTGTTAGCTAGACCAAAGTTAACTTTTTCCCACGACGAATATGCCTGTTCGTTAGGTATCTGAATAACATTTGAATCATGTGTATACTTTTTCCCAACAGCCAGCCATGATTCGTGTCCTAATACGTTATACGCCTTAAAAAGATCGTGAGCAACTTTAGCAGCCCCACCACCACTATCAGCGGCATTTACCTGTAAAATATGTAATTTTTTATTCATAATTTAACGTATCCCAACAAAGCGAAAAATAGCACGCACCGTATAACCAACAAAATATCTAATCTTGCTCTGCACCGTATAGTACGGTCTGATAACTTTAAAAATATTGTGATACGTTTTTTTGTTCATAGCGTTATTAACAACAACACGCGCCGGGTGAACCATATACTCAACACCTACAGAACCAACCGGCATTTCATGAAAAGCGCTTTTTTTCCCATTTGCATGAGCCCCCCTAAGTCCAATATTTGATATCATGTTTGTGTAAGGCATAATAGAATACCCGTTATTTTTTATACACGCATAGGCCCACTGGATATCCCACGTATCAAGTTTTTTATGTTTTATTTGGTCAAAACAGGCAGACCAGTGGTCAATAATATTTTTATTTATTAAAAACTTTTTAAACTCATCACGTTTTTCAGTCGACCAATCGTGCAAAGTAAAATCATACTGTTGCCATGCGCGCTTCCATGTCGCCCAGCCCCAAATTGGATAATTTTTTGCAAAAAAATAGGTGTGTTTGCTCTGTACTTTATTTAAAAAATAGCTGGTACCTGCGATCATCATAATAGAACTGTTATCACGATATTTTTCTAGTAAATTTTGGCAAAAATAAAAAAACGAAATATCCGGCACACAATCGTCTTCAAGAATAATCCCGTACTCGACATGGTCAAAAAACCAGGTGATCGCTGAACTTACCCCGATCCCACACCCAAGATTTTTTTCACGAAATAAAAGTTTTACATCGCAATCCCAGTCGATTAGATCGACAATAGCCCGTGCTTTTTCGCAATTTATTATATCTTCAGGATAGTTATCACGTGGTCCATCTGCTGCGATAAATAACTTTTTTGGTTTAACCTGACAGATTTTTTCAAACACAATAGACGTCGTATCTGGACGATTAAACAGTAAAAATAAAACGGGTGCTGATATGCTAGAAATATTACTGTCGTGCATGAACCCCTCAAAATGTCCTACTCTAGTTTTTTAGCGTACACAATATTTAAATAGCTATAATTTTTTGATAACGTAAACGGCGTCTGGATGCCCATATTCGTTGCATCAGCAATCAGATAAGAAAAGCCGTTGCGCTCAAGTATAGTTAATATCATCCCAAGCTTTTGCGGGAGATTATGAAAATCGTGATATTCAAAAACAATTTCGCGTATCAGATATAATTTGTGCTCAATTTCTTCGAATACTTCGCCTTCCATGCCTTCGATATCTATTTTTAACAAATCAACCGGCTCGTTAATATAGTCGCTTAATTTTGTTACAGGTACTGAAATAGCAGGTCGATCGTTAATCGCATACATAGAACCACCATCAGAATTATCAGGATAAAAATCCATAATTCCAGTTTGTTTTCCCAATGCAGCGTTCACCAGGGTTACACCAGAAAGATTATTATTCGAGATATTATTACTTAAAATTTTAAAGATTTGTGGGTCTGGCTCAAAAACCGTAATTTTTGCATCTGGATAGAGTAATTTAAAATATAACGTCGACATGCCAATACATCCACCAGCGTCTATAATATTCGGAGTACGCGAGACAGATGTAAAGTGATAAATTTTGTCTTTAAAAATATCTTTATACTGATGAAAAAAACCAAGCGAGTCGATATAGTTTACGGTGTACCCATAGAACGAAAAATATCCCGGTTGCTTGCGCGGCAACGTTCTGATTTTACTTATTTTGTAATCGATAAGACGTTTATACGCAAACCCCTGTATTTTTTTAAACGTAATCTGAGATAACGAGATCGCCATAACCTACCCTCTTTTTTGTTGCGCTAATTTTTTGATTTTCCAGTTATCCAATTTGCTATAATATCGAAACAAGAGCTTGTCTTTAAAACCGAATTTTGGCTTAATTTCTTCATCCAAAAAAGCGCCCTTAAATAAACCCATAGGCTTAAACTTTTTAAACGGGATTCCGCGCGTCGTCTCCCAATACCCATATTTAATCGCATGTACTTGGTTTTTTGGTGTTAATGGCTGCTGAATCAGATCAATCACTTCTTCGTGTGTTTTTGGAATATAACAAGCATCAACATCTTCATAGAAAGCTCGTCCTAATAAAATCGATGGCTTGCCCCAATAACACGCTTCAACACCTACCGTCGAAGCAAAGACAATCACTTTTTCAGCATGCTCAAGAAGCGCATAACTATCTATCGTTTCTTCAGGCCATATAAATTTTATACGATCTTTATACTGGTCAGCAAATACATGTAATTTTTTCATCTGGGTATTATTAATATTTTTTAAACAGGGGTGTACGCGAAAATAAAATTTTGTACTGTTATCGTAAATATCATGAAGACATGACTCAAGAATACGCGTTACTGCAGTTATTTCATCACCGTAAATCGGCTCTTCCCATTCAGCAAACGTATCGTACTCGTCAATGGAAGAATTAAAAATCACGATATTTTTTTTCGTTGTATCAAAGCCTTCTGGTAATCGTTGTTTTTGCTGCTGAGCTGAAAATGACATCCAAGCCTGTTCTATACCAAGACGCCGATCGGTAAACCACTGTGAACCAATAGACGCTTTGCTCATGGCGTCATCCTGGTTATCAGAAGCCCATAAATCTTCGATTTCTTCTTTAATTTGTACAAGCGCTGTGTGGGGCAAATTATTTTTAAATAACGAATAGGTGCCAATATTCCCGCCACGCTCATGCGTGAAATAGGTTATGCCTAATTTTTTTGCAACAGCGACAGCTGGGTAAACGTCCGCAAACCGCCCGTTAAAAATATAGATAGAATCTGGTTTAATTTTTTTAACAAGCTCTAGACATGATTCGTAAATCATAATCGAAGCACCAAGATTTTTTTGAATTTTTTCACGATATAACATCGTGTCAAATTCATGATCGCGTAATTCAGAAATTAATGTCGAAGCAACACAGGTACCAAGCAACACATCGTCCCACGAATATTGTTTTAACTCTGTAACAGACGTAAAAAAATCTGGGATCACACCTGTATCACCTGATGGTCTTGTAAAAGATTTTTTGAGTGTAAAAATATTTTCTGGTTTTACACCAACTTTTTTTAGACCGATATCTCGTCGATTCACACATTTTAAGCAACCAGTTTTATTATTTTCTGGGTTTGATGTACACGCTTGTAACGTCCCTGCACAGGTCAATACAAAAACATCATCGCCCTGAGCAAGATGATCAGACATCAGCTCTAATTCTGTTTCAAAGTGCGGCACCCACATATTATTTATAGAATAAAAAAATACTTTCATGATGACAGCACCGTTTTTTCAATATTTTTGAAACCTGGTTTTTGGTATCCCGAGCGCAGGCCATGCGTAACACTCACCGGCAATCTGACTGGTATATTTTTTTTTGCCAAGTAATACTTAGCTTCTAAGGGTGTCTGTTCTGTAAAGTGAAACATACTCGCTATACCAACAGCACTTACTTTACCGATCGTTATAGCCTGGTATATATCTTCATAAGACCCAGCACCTCCAGATGCAATCACCGGTATCGATACTGTTTGGGTCACCTGTTGTATAAGAGCCAGATCGTACCCCTGCATTGTGCCATCACGTTCGATAGACGTCAGTAAAATTTCTCCAGCACCATGCTCTTGAACACGTCTGACCCACGAGATTACTTCCTGACCTGTGTCTCGTGTGCCACTGTTACTATAACAAATATATTCACCCGAGTGTGATACCCGAACGTCAACACTTGCAACAATACATTGCGAACCGAATCGCGCAGCACCTTGAGTTATGAGTTCCAGACCATTATATGCAGCAGAATTAATACTGACTTTATCAGCACCTGCTTTTAATAATTTTTCTATATCGTCTACTGTCCGAACACCGCCACCGACAGTTAATGGAACAAAACATTCAGACGAAAAATCTTTAACGCTCTCAAAATCAGGCCCACGTTTTTCTTGTGTTGCCGTAATATCAACAACAATGAGCTCGTCAACTTGGCGCTGATTATATACTTTGATTGCCGGTAAAATAGAACCTACACGACGCCAGCTATTAAAACCAACCCCTTTAAAGAGCAAACCATCTTTGCACAGCAATGTCGGAATTATTCGTACTTTGAGCATGCTAATTTTCTCACAAAACTAAAAAGTTTTTTAAAACTTGAAAACCAAGTGTCGAGCTTTTTTCAGGGTGAAACTGCACACCAAATATATTCTCATGCTGGACAGCTACAGCGAACCGTTGGCCATAATCAACTTCTGCACTGATATATTTTTGTTCATCAGGAATCACGTGATAACTATGCACAAAATAAAAGTCTGCTCCTGATGGTATATTTTTAAAAAGTACTGGATCACCATGAATATCAATATCGTTCCAACCCATGTGCGGCAATCGAATATTTTTCTGGGCATCCAAGCGAGCGACTTTACCTGGAATTAATCCAAGACCTTTATTATTACCACCCTCACAGCCCGTACTTGCTAAGAGTTGCATACCCAAGCAAATACCTAATATTGGTTTTTTCTGATTTATTACAGCGTGATATAACGGGTCAACAAATCCAAGTTTTGCTAAATTACCCATAGCTTGTGCAAATGACCCAACACCCGGAAGCACAATTTTCTCTGCGTGCTCTATATGAGCAGGATCGTCTGAGACTGTAACGGTTGCCCCACACTCTTCAAGGGCTCGAGAGATCGAGCCCAGATTGTTCATTTTATAGTCGATTATCAGGACGCGCATAATTACTCTTAGGTTCTGTCAGGTTTACAACAGATTCGTCTTCGGGATAATACAGTTTTGTAAGATTGCCATTTCGGTCTTTAACAAGAGTACCAGCACTATTGGTCAGAAAAATCTTCTTATTCGTGAACTTATCGCAAATCTTAATAAACTCATCGACGGTCATATTAATATGCACAAGAATATCATGTAAAGATTTCCCCAAATAACTCCAGGGAAATTTGCCATCATGTTTCCTGACAACCCTTATTGCATCACTGCGCGATAAACGGCCTCGACGAAGATGTAAACATGCAATATCTGTCGCTCGACCAAAACCAAATTTTAAAAATTTAAAATAATCATGAATCCCGGTTTGATAGTTATCAACATTTTCATAATTTACAATCGACCCTTCAACTGTTTTATTGTACGTCGTAAAGCCGTTTGCTTGTGCTAGTAAAGCGTTGGTATAACCATCCCAGGGTAAATAGTAACCTAGATATAATCCCGTTACACCAACACGATTCAGTTCTTCTTCGGTTGGATAGACATACGGAATTAAATCTTTTTGAACAATCTCGTCAAGACCAACAAGATCTGAGACCCGTAAGCCCAATAGACCACCAAATTCTTCAAGCCAACGGCGATCAAGGGTATTATTATGGGTTGCCGAAGCTGGGCCGCCGTATTCGTTTTGAGCACTTTCACCCCAAATAATCAGAGGTATATTATATTGTATCGCTACCCGAATTGGAATTGTAAAAATAGAAACGTGTTCTGGCCATGAAATATCGCCAACTTGTGTTAGACCAATACGATTAAGTTTTGTGCGCACAATTGGGTTGGTCGAAAACTCGATATAGTCGACGCCAAAATTTTTTAGATTCTGAATATTTTTGCGTCCAATATCAGAAAGATCACAGGTAGTCGCCGTAACACACAGAGGGTTCATGCCCAATTCAAGCATACGTAAAACTTGATATGTACTATCTTTGCCACCACTAACAGGAACAATACAGTCCCAATTGCTTCCATTTTTTGATCGATAACGCTCAAGAATTTGTAATAACTCTTGTTTGCGAGCATCCCATGCAACATCTTTTCTGTTTTCAAAATTATAGCATGCTCGACATATGCCATCTTGATCAATATGTAGATCAGGCTTAGTGTCCGGCATGACGCATTTTTTACAATAGTTCATAATACTCTTTTTTATAATTTTTTATTTTTGGAGCAAAAACCACGTTACATCATCTTGGGCAAAGTTTGCATCACGACGATAGACAAAACCGTAGTCGACAAGCTTGAGATCACGATAACAGTCAAGAAGCTCGCCCGCAAAATCGCGTTTAAATAATTTGCCTGCAAAGCCTCGATAGCTTACTTCTACTGGGGCAGGGTTATAGTATTCGATCACACAGATATATTTACGTGCTGACAGATATAACTTCTCATACACACCTGGTAACGCAACAGGATCAAGATGGATCAGCACACCTTTAGAAAGAACAAAATCATATGTTTGTGTTACATCAAAATCAAGTATCGATTTATTGTGCACCTGTGCGATCTTAAGTCCCTCAAGATATTCTGAAGCTTGTGTATTAATCTCGACAGCATGCAGATGTATCTCTGGCCTAAGAATTTTGAGTGCTTCTAAATTTAACCCACGATTAGCACCAAACTCCATAACAGATTGTACCGATCGCGTTGATGCTAAAATTTTTGTAAATAACGCAAGATTACTTGCTAAAAGATTTTGCCCCTGATTTCTTTGGGTGTATTCGTCCCCAAAAGAACCGGCCCAAAACGTTTCTTGTGCTGTTTGAAATTGCTTCATTGCTGCTCCTTATACTTCTCGCATATCTCATACATCATATCCAACGGTTCACCTGTATAACACCATCAACCCAACTGCTTATTTCTGGAAATAATGGTCCATTTTGATTATTTTTTTGCTGTTCTATAACACGCGCAAATGGGTTATTTTCTTGAGAAGCATATTGTTTTACATATTCGCCAGGTAAAGAAAAGTTCCATATGTGGGTTTTATCAGTTGAATAGCTTACAATAAACGTATCGCGTGCTTTACCGGGTGTGCGATTACCACTGTGAACTCCATTGGTATCAAAAATAAAAATATCGCCGGCTTTTGCTTTACATGTAAAAATCTCAGTTTTATCCATGCGCTCTTTACAATAATCAAGCGTCAAGCGTGAGCGCATAAACTTTTCAAACGAATGACGTAATTTATGCGAGCCCATAACATAGGTCATCGCCTGGTCTCCGTCACCAATATCGCTTAACACAAACATCACATTCAGAGATTTTCCCCACGCATCATGGTGCCACTGGAACGACCCAAACCCAGTATCAGGTTTTGGTAATATACGTGCACCGCCAGCACGATAGATATACCCATTTGATTGTAAATAATGATTAACAATTCCCGTTAACTTTGTATTACAGCAGCTATCAACAAGCTCTCTTGAATACTTAAATGGGTTTGTTGTGTAATACGCTTGTTCTTTTTTACTGAAAAAATCTTCGGTAAAACCTGCGCCGTTATCATCAATAGTATCCGGCTGTTTTTGAATAACCTGTATAAATTGCTCAAATTCAGCTTGTATACGAGCCAGTTGGTCAGGCGCAAAAAAGTTTTTTATGTGCACAATCCCATGCTTATTAAGCTGATCAACTTCATGAGAGACATCTTTTGGCGTCTGTGCAAAAAGATATTTATATGACGGTATACGTTGATAAGCGTCACGCACAGGATGCAAGAGTTCATGAAAAACAAAGTGTCTTTTGCACCGTTTAAAACCCAAAATAACCCCAATACCCGCACACACTACAAGTATGCTTAAAAATAAAATAGGTATGTTAACGGGATATAACAAATATTTTTTTACATTCATACGATTATACTCTCTTATAATTAATATAATTCAAGAGCACAACTTGCCTGGTTAAGCGATGCATAACGCACTAACGGCGTTCCGTGATCTTTTGCCAGAACATTATATCGATTTTTATAAAACATCCCAACCAATGCGTCTGCATTCATAACATCACTGCGCCCAATAAGACTTGCGCCTTCTTTATATGTCCCATGATCGATAATACAAGCGTAACCAGGACGTTGTAAAACACGCGCAATTTCGTCAACAGCTTTGCGAGCATGATACGAATAACATAACGTATTACACACATAAATCAGTTTAAATCGACCATTTTCAAACGGCATCTTATGCATGTCACCAACAACAACATGATCGTTAGCACACAAATCAAGCCCGATTGTTTTAGGCAATCCCAAATATTTTCTAAAAAATATAATCTCATCAACATAACGAGGGCCTATAATCAGAACTTCGTCATTTTTGGTAAGCTTGCCGTCTCTGATTAAACCAATAATCGTGCGTAACATAACATGATGATTTTTTTCGTAGCCACGTAACAGCGATAACTGGCGTGAATCAGTTTTTCCCTGTTTTTGTAACTGCTCACCAGAATATTTTGTATTTGCGTCAAGAAAGCCTTGCATATTATCTTCTGCTTTTATGCCGGCAAGGGCATCATGTACGGCAGGGTTCGCTTTTTTCAGTAACGGATCAGATGATGCTCTTTTTGGAATATACGGATGCTGCTGTCCCAAAAAGCTCTTAATTCTTTGGCTAAGTTTTTGATTATTATTTTGGCTATTATTTTTGTCTGGAGTTTCTTGAGTTACTTGAGTTACTTGAGTTAATAAAGCAAGAGCTTGTAAAAATCTTTGTCCTCGAGGGCTTCCAGCTTCTTGATATAATGTATAGACAGATTCAGTAATAATTTCTATCTCATCAAGATAATCGTAATCATAAAAGCGTGGTGTTAACTCTTTTTTTATAACTGTATCTAAAATTATACCCATGAGCATCATACGATCGCGCTCAAACGTATCAGTTTTTTGTTCAGCAAGAGCACGTGTACCAATATCACGAGTAACAATAATATCTTTAATATCAAAACCTGTTTTTAATAACTGCTCTTTTTCTGTTCCCATGAGATAATCAAGCACAGCATACATATGCTGCGCTTTTTCTTGATTACCCGAATATCGCGTCTGCAAGTGGGCTTGAAGATTTTGAACTGTTATAATATATGTTTGATCGCTACCGGCTTGAACAGATCCCAGGTGATACAACACAGAACCAACTACTTTTTTTAGATCATGATCAAAGCGTTCGAGTACAACTTTTTGATTATCTTCGTGTACAGCTTTGAGAGCATCAGTAAATTTTTCTTCTTCAACAAAGTAAGAACTTTTATAAACCGCTACTAAGTCTCGCAAATAGCCATCGTAATACAGATTTTTCTTTGTATCCCACCCAAAAGACGTTAGTTTTTTATAGAACGTAAAACAGGGAGCACTCAGACCAAAAGGTTTTTTGATCACACGGTAACGAAGAAAAATCGCTAATCCAGTAAAAGCAAAACCTATGCACAAAACGGTAAAACCTCGACGTAATAACCCCATGGTACTGGCAAACTGCTTCATTCTACTCCCTTCTTATAATAATTCTTTTTTCATCACACTATAAAAAATATGATCCAATCCCTAAGAAAAGATAGTACCTTTTCTGGGAGATTTCAACAATCAAGAGGTCTATGCTTTTTAATTCATACCGATTTATTTTTTATTTTTACCAACAAATCCAGCTCAGATCTTACGTCATTGACTTTTGATATTTTCTTTTGAAATAGTTAGATGTATGTCACCGTTATCATATAACGTAAAAAGAAAAGGGAAATCGTATGTCATTCGCTTTACTCATGCAATCCAACAAGAGACTTCTTATTATACAAGGCTTGCTGATTGCACAAGCACTCACACCAACATTACATCTAAATGCCTTTGTGAGGGTTATAGCCGACCAAATTAGACCTTCAAATGGTGCACCCGGAACAACAACCATGATCGGTAAATTTCGCGCGCCAAACATTAAAAATGTAGATGCTACGGGCTTTCCACCAGTTCTCATTAAGGCCGATGGCACATTAGGCATAGCCCAGACAGTCTCAACAACAGCCAGCAAAAAAAATATTCTAGAAATGGGCTCGCTCAGCAAAAAGATTATGGATCTTAATCCGGTTATTTTTACCTACAAAGATGATCCAAAACAAGAAATGCAGGTTGGATTACTTGCCGAACAAGTTGAAAAAATTTTCCCTAAATCAGGATTGGTCGACCGTTCTGAGGATGGTAAACCTACTGCTATCAGGTATCATATGCTTACCCCCTTACTTATAAACGAGTATCAACAACAACATAAGCAAATACAAGAGATGAATGCGCAACTACAAGAATTGAAAGCCCTTGTTAAAAAGCTGGAACAAAAAAAATAAGCTTTATATGAAGCATAATTTTTGTAATTTCCGTAATGTTATTCTAGGTCTCTTCTTGTTCAGCTTTGCTGAGTCTGAATTAGCTGCTATATCATGGGGATTTGAGGTCGCTCAACGTGAAATTAACCCACAGATACTACATTATATTACAAAGCGACAAGTTCCCGAAGATCTTGCAGGCAAACTTAATACATTATTCAAAGATGGTAAGGTTGTTAAAGCTTTTGACACTGTATTTGGTCTGAGGTGGGGCCTGGAAGAAGATACCGTGAGAATCGCCAAACAATATCTTGCCACGCATGGTTTTACGTTCTTAGGAAATGAAAATACTTTCTGGGTATTTAAACACATCTCGATTCCTGGCAAAGTAATCAAACTTGCAGGTTTTGCTGGAATGCGTGATTACCCAAAGTATGCTGTGGTAAATTTTACTAAACTTGTGAGCAGAATATGGCTCGCAGATTATGTTCGCAATCTCATCCCAAAATTGAATTTGAAAACTCATTTTCTTGTACCAAAGAAAGAGATTCACTTTACAGATGAAAAACTTGAGGTTCCTTATTTAGCGATGATGGTGGTTGCAGATGAACTTCCATTCAAAACAATTGATTCAAAAGATGCTCGTAAATTAACGCCACAAGAAAAAAGAGATCTTGATCTTCTGACAAAAAAAACGGGATTAGACATGAATGAAGGCAACGTCATGACCGCCCAACCAGGAACTTTAGCACTTCCTGATATAGAATTAGCCGCACTCGTTGAGAAATCACTTGGAGCTAAAACCGATGCGATCTTATTGCAAAAATTTTGTGAAATTCAAGAAGAGTATCTCCAGCCTCGACCAATTGAAGAGCTCTCTGATCGGTTAAAAAAGTTACGAGATAAACTTTTAATACTCGTAAAGACGCTGTAATGATTAAATAATGGGACAAACTCTTAAGCTCATAGGCATTCACGGGCACGATTCTTTGGTGCAAAAAGTTATTTTGAATAAAATTTAGATCCCATATCTTCTAAATAGAGCATTCTCACAGTCTATACTGCCATAAAGACCAGCAGTAGTTTTAGCCTCTTTAAGTTCATGCGGAGATAACTGTATTTTTTTCAGCAATAGCTCGAAGGCACAAATATCATCGCCCCGTACAATTTCATTTATAAGATTGCAACGTTCATCACTATTCATTCTGTCTGTCATCAAGATCCGCCAATATACACCACGATGGATATACTCTTCTTTACATGAATCATCTGGAATAGCGTTTTTAGTTTCCTGCATAGCATGAAGCATAGTAGTCAAACTTACTGAAACCATTGCGATAATAAATAATATACGTTTTGTCATGACAATCTCCCTTTTGAAAAAACTCAATCAAATAATACAAAAACCTAACATACAGGCATCTTTTATTACGTATTTTTTTCAAAATACGCCAAGATTATTTTTTTCCAATAATAGCTCTTCCTAAGAAAAATGCCTCCGCTGCATTCACACCAACGGTTGCTCCACGCCAATAAGCAAGATGTTCAAGAGCTTGGTATGATCGTGGATGAGGGAAATCGCGCATTTCAGATGCATATATTTCGAGTGCTTTTAATTTTATTGATAAGGTCGACGAAATATTTACAAACCAGTTTGGTGTAAAAACAGGCGCTGAATAGGGCGTTTGCCATTCAGTACTTGATGCTACTTCAAAAAAAAGTACGTGTGTTACACACACCCCTGGCATTGGTCTACTTGCAGCAATAACCGCATCATGAACACGTCGATGATCGATATTCACATCACCAGCATGATGCGTATAGATTATATCTGGTTTAATATCGTTAATTTTTTGTTCAATTACTTTTACAATATCAAGTAAATCAATAGAGTCCATACGATTATCCGGAAAATCGTGTAGTGTAACAGATGTAACACCCAAAAGTTTATTTGCTGTATGCGCCTGTTGCGCAAGAGTACTTAATTCTTGCGCATATATATCACGATCACGCTGCCTACTTCGTGCGGTCATGCCCTCTGCTAAAATAAGCACATGAACTTGATCGCCCGCCTGTACATGCCACGCCATGGTCCCTCCACAACCGAGCACTTCATCGTCAGGATGAGCAGCAACAACTAATACTTTTTTGTGCATAAAAAAATACCGAAAGTTTAAGAACGTTTTTGTGCGATATACGCTTTAATATGCTTTTCAACAATAAATTCTTTATTAATCTTAAAATATTCTTCTAAAGCCTGTTTGACCAATAGTTCGTGCTCTGCTGAATAAAATGTCGAAGCTTTCCAATAATCAAGTACAGATTGAACGTTTGGGTATTTTACTGAATTAACTAATACCTGTTCTTGCACATGCATACGTTGTGCTAACACGGGAAAAACTTCGTCAGGCATAAACGTACACGAAGCCCGTTTGACAAAATCCGGTATTGGGAAAAATTGTTCTAATAAATTAAATAAACCAAAATTATTCTGACCATATGGACCAACAATAACGATATACCCATCTAGAGCAAGATGATCGATAATTTCGTGTAATAACTTTGTTGTATCTGCTGCATAATATAAACCATAAAAACATGATATAAGATCGAATCTACTTGCAGCAAGCTCAGGATCTGAAAATAACAGATCTATCGAGCGATTTTTTATACCAAAATCGATGTGTGTACCAAGTTTTTCAAGACGATTTTGCGCAATATCAAGCGACTCTTGAGAAATATCAACGCCAACCAATTTTTTTATATTTTTATTTTGTGCAAATTTAATCAGCTGATTGCCGGTCCCACAACAAATATCTAAAACACTCGTATATGATAACGAACTTAAAATTTCATCAACCCATGTATCAAAATTGTTACCTGAAAAAAGCGTATTACCCATGGCACGCGTCTGCAAATTATCTGAGTTAATAATACGCTCACGTATGATATCTGATTTTTGATTATCCAATTCCATGATTTTATCTTTCTACAAATTTATTAAGAAAAAATTATTGCGAAACAAGCGACCATGAGACGGGAGTTCCTTTTTTTATATCACACGTCGCATGCTTACCCAACACGTCATCAAAATACTTTGGCGAAAGCCCACCACCAGGCCGAATACTGCGAACGTTTGCTGGCGTCAAAACTTCGCCCGCTTTTACATCTTGAGCTATATATAAAGAACGTCTAAAACGCATAGACTCTCGTTCTTTTTCCGTTGGTGCATAACTGATAGCACCCAATGATTGCCAGGCACGCTCTGTTTCGATAACTAAACTTTTTAGTTCATGCGGCTCAAGCGAAAACGTTGCATCAACGCCACCATCAGCTCGTGAAATAGTTACATGTTTTTCTATGACAACGCCACCAAGCGCAACGCTTGCAACAGCAACCCCAATACCTAACGTATGATCTGACAAACCAACATGACAATTAAATAAGTTGCGCAAATGAGGTATCGTGAACAAATTAGACTCTGTAGGACTTGCAGGATAACTACTAGTGCATTTTAATAATATAAGATCTTTGCACCCATACTGACGCGCTGCTGTAACAGCATCATGAAGTTCTCCAACACTTGCCATACCGGTCGACATAATAATTGGTTTACCTGTAGCAGCAACTTTTTTAATCAATGGTATATGTACATTTTCAAACGATGCGATTTTATAACACGGAACATCTAACGACTCTAAAAAATCGACCGCTGTTTCGTCAAAGGGCGTACTAAATACGATTAAGCCCAACTCTTTACAGCGCTTAAAAATAGCAGCATGCCATTCCCATGGCGTGTACGCTTTTTTATATAAATTATAGAGCGAATCACCATCCCAATCTTTATGTAAATTGCTCACAAAAAAATCGCCATGTGATAAATCAAGCGTAATCGTATCAGGCGTATAAGTTTGTAGTTTAAGCGCATCTGCACCAGACTTTGCAACTTCTTCAACAATTTTTAATGCTTTTTCAAGTGATTGATCGTGATTCCCCGACATCTCAGCAATAATAAAGGGCTTATAATTCGCACCTATTTTTCTGCCAGCGATAACGACTTCATCTAAAACAGCACTCACCGTATCTCCTAAACTTGTAATAATCAAACATACAAAAATAATTTTAATCATATTGCATTACAATACACGGAACATTATGTTTAACGGTTTTGCCAGCATACAAATATCCTGCTTTTTCAAAACTTTTTAACGATGGAACATTTTCTTCTTTGATATATGCATACACCGTTGCTGTTAACCCATGACTTATAGCAAGCTCTGTTGCCTGCTCAATAATAGTTTTGCCAAGCCCCTTACCCCGATAATGTGCTCTAAGATGAATCGAAATTCTATGTTTTAATTCACCTTCTGGATCGAAACGAACATAGCCTACAAAATCATCGCACCCAGATTTAATAACATAAAAAATAGTTTGGGGATCATTAAGTTTTTGTGTAAACCACAATTCATGATTTTCCCAAACAATTTTTTCTTGCAAAAAAGAGTTATTACGCACAATAGGATCGTTTGATAATTCAAAAACATTGTGTATATCAAGAATATCTGCCGGTCGCACAATAATTTTTTCTTGTATTTTTTCGTGAACAGTTTTTTCTATGTTTCGTAAATAAGCAACGTCTGTTTCAAAATCGTCCAGTTTGTCCTGAAAATCATGCTTCGATTCTATCGATATTGTGCAATCTGATGGATACAAACCAAGAATTTGGTCAAATTTAATCGAACCTGCACCTAAATGTTTATGTTGATCGAAAATTCCGTTCCAGTCACCATCTGTTATATGAAACATTGTTGGCTTAAGCGCTAAAAAAGATCTCACAAATCCCATCTGGTCAACGCCAACAGAATTAGCCGCTGTCACTGCGTGTTCTATATCAAAACAAAAACCAACACCTGTTTCTTGCATAATGCGTTCTATCTGATCGGGTGAATACCCATTACAAACGATATCTTTCCAAACAATATGTCCTTTTGTTCCGTAATACGGCTTATTCTCGATCACAATACGAGGATCGTTAATTATTTTTAATTGTCTAATCGTTTCGGCTAGATCACCATTGGCACCTGGATGAAATATAATAATTTTGGCATTAAGTGCATTGGCAAAGCGCAATGTCTCTTGCGCCAAGCGCATGTTTTTTTCAAAATTTTCTGTATTTGCCAGATTTATCCCAAGATTAAAATGGGGCGCATGAATAATAAATGGGATCTTGAGATCTTGCCAGAACATAATTGTCTTCTCAAAAGAGTCTGGGACTGCCAAGAGTTCGATATATTGGCAATACCCTTGTTCGTATAAACGTATCGCATCTTGCACATAACTTTGGTTTACAGACCACAACTTTAAGCCAACATTAAACATGTTTTTGCTCCACATGGGCGTTAATAAAAAATAGTTTTGGCTGAATATCAAATAACAACAAAACATCGTGCATCGTAAAATTACGATTTTCTGGATACAGTTTTTCGATAATAACTTTAATTAAATCAAAGTCTTCTTGTGTATCGACGGTCCATCGGTGCATGCCCAGGTTTTGCTCACAAGCAATATTTTTTTGTCTAAAAAGCTCTGGATTTTGTGTTATATACGGCGTAACATGCTCGCGATGTACCGGAAGATTGCCCCGTAAAAACGCTTGTTCAAGCGCCTGAAATGAAAAAACTTCGGTATCAAGACCCCTTGGATACGTTCGTTCTAAACAGTTTGAAACATACGAATATTCATGACTATGGGCTGTGTAAAAATCTATAACACGATCGATAATATTGGGGTCTATGAGTGGGCAATCTGATGTAATACGTACAATAGTATCAGCTGATGCCTGTACTGCTGCGTAATAATATCGAGATAACACATCGTCTTCAGAGCCGCGAAATACAGTTATACCAAGTTTGTTACATAACGTAACAATCGGGTCGTCAGTTATTTTATCAGTCGTTGCGACAATAATGTCGTGTATATAAGGCTTGGATCCTGAAACAAGTTCAGGATGACAACTATTCGCTGGATCCCCGTTCAAGCCGGGGATGACGGCACTTACTCTCCGTATGCGCTCTAGCTGATATTCGAGTAACGATTTCCCCAAAACAGTCTTAAGCACTTTGCCCGGTAACCGTGTCGACGTCATGCGGGCCTGAATAATAATTATTATTTTTTTTAAATTCTTCACGTAATAACCTCGCGAATCGTGTTAATAACGCGCGTGATATCACGATCAGAAAGCGTTGGATACAGGGGGAGCGAAAGCGTTGCGCGATAATAGTTTTCAGAATTAGGATAATCGCCTTCGGTAAAGCCATATTTTTTTTTATAATACGGTTGCAAATGTACCGGAATGTAATGCACCTGAAGATATAAACCCAGTTTTTTTAGTTCTTCAAAAATTTCTTGTTTTGTCTTTTTTACATGCTCAAAATTAATGAGTAACGGGCACAGGTGAAACGCAGCATATGAATCGGGATGTTCTTCTAAAAAAGAAAATCTTTTATCACCCGCAAGCTCTTTTTTGTATCGTGTAACTATATCGCGTCGTCGGATAACAAATTTGTCTAATTTTTTGAGCTGCGAAATACCTAACGCCGCTTGCATGTCGGTCATACGATAATTAAAGCCCAAGACGTGCATTTGATAATACCAGGGACCGTCAAATTGTGTGAGCTCGCGTGGATCGCGCGTGATGCCAATGGTGCGTAGCACCAGAAGTTTTTTATAAAGTTCTTCGGAGTTGGTCGTAATAGCACCACCCTCAGCAGTTGTAATCGTCTTAACAGGATGAAAAGAGAAGATCGTCATATCTGAGTATTTGCACGAGCCAACTTTGTTATTTTTATATGACGAACCGATAGCGTGCGCAGCATCTTCGATAACAAAAAGATTATGTTTTTTTGCGAGACGCGATATCTCGCTCATGTCACACGACTGTCCTGCAAAGTGTACAGGGATAAGAACTTTGGTTTTTTCTGTAATTTTTTTTTCGATTTCTTCTGGATTAATATTACCCGTACGTTTATCGATATCAGCAAACGTAATATCACCTCCGGCATAGAGCATCGAATTTGCTGATGCGACAAAGGTAATCGGCGAGGTTATGCCAATATCGCCTGGTTTTACACCCAGTGCCAATGTTGCAAGATGCAACGCAGCGGTTCCATTAGAAAGAGCAACTGCATATTTTGCGCCGGTGTATGCACAGAGAGCATCTTCAAAATCTTTTATTTTGGGCCCTTGGGTGAGCCAATTTGAGCGTAAAACTTTAATAACTTCCCAAATATCTGACCATGATATCGATTGTTTCCCATACGGGATCGTTCTTTTTTTAAAGAACATCTAACATCTCCCGTACTCGTTTGGGCATGCCCATGACAGGTTGCGTTTCATAACCCGTATCATAATTTTCATGACCCGACAAATTTGCAATCATGGTATGCATTTGTTCAATCGAAAGCCATTCAGTATTATTGCCACTGTGATATTCAAAATCACGATCAACCGGCTGTCCACCAGGAGAAAACTTTCTTATGACATCAAAAGCAGGCTTAATAACATAGTGCGTATCAAATTCTAATGTATAATGCGCGTCTTCTTTAGTGATCATCATTTCGTGAACTTTTTCCCCGGGTCTAATCCCAACTTCTCGCAATCGAATATCTGGTGCCAGTGCATACGCCAAATCAACAACGCGCATTGATGGAATTTTTTTTACAAACAGCTCACCGCCCTGCATGGTGCCCAGTGCCATGAGCACCATGTCGACTGCTTGCTCGAGTTGCAACCAAAATCGTGTCATACGATAGTCTGTGATGGGAAGTTCTTTTGCGCCTGCAGCAAGAAGTTCTTGAAAATACGGTATAACAGAGCCACGACTTCCGGCGACATTGCCGTAGCGAACAACTGAAAAACGAGTATCATGCGAACCGGAGTACACATTACCAGCAACAAAAAGTTTGTCTGAGCATAATTTTGTTGCGCCGTATAAATTTATTGGTGCGCATGCTTTATCGGTACTCAGTGCAATAACACGCTTAACTTTACGATCAATAGCTGCATCGATAACATTTTGTGCACCAAGAATATTAGTTTTTATTGCTTCGAACGGATTATACTCACACGATGGCACTTGCTTAAGTGCAGCAGCATGTATGACAACGTCAACACCATCAAAAGCTCGATATAAACGATCTCTATCACGAACATCACCAACAAAAAATCGTAGTCTCTCTTGATTTTTAAATACTGGCATGTTCGACATTTCAAACTGTTTAAATTCATCGCGCGACAAAACAATTAATCGTTCTATTTCTGGATGATTCTGTAAAATCGTCGTAATAAACGCCTTACCAAACGATCCTGTTCCACCGGTGATAAGAATTGATTTATACGGTAACATTATGAGCTCCCGATATGTTGTGATGTATCACAGGATTATTCTTATGTTCAAGATACCATGCATACGTACGCTTTATGCCCTCTTCGATGGTTATTTTAGAATGCCATCCAAGAATATTTAAACGCGAAACATCCAGAATTTTACGCAATGTTCCATCAGGCTTTGATGCATCAAAAATAATCGA
>Ga0207075_1025_pt1:27500-40743 | contig 40743 bp, 27 predicted proteins | sample Alteio_BWMinHeat_64_FD_153587 | JGI IMG/M metagenome (GOLD analysis project Ga0207075, IMG submission 153587) | Enriched cells from forest soil in Barre Woods Harvard Forest LTER site, Petersham, Massachusetts, United States -... | ecosystem: Environmental > Terrestrial > Soil >... | reverse complement strand
GAAATTGATCTGAAGCCCGGGTGGTATACGCTTGATGCACCGTTTGTCGCAAATGACGATTATCCGCATAAGTAATGAGGGCATGATAACAAGGGAAATCTAAAGTGAAACGCCATCCTTGAACCCCCGCTTTTTCTGCGACTTTTTGGGCAGTTAATAGCGTTTGTTCTGAAAGCCCTGCAAGCTGTGCAATATCTGTAATATCCAAATGCCATTGATCAGTTGCATCCATCACATTATCTTGAAACTGGCTTTGCAACGTGGCTAAGGTTTTACTTAATTGCGCAAATTGCTCACGTGCCGCATTTTCTAGCGCAACACCGGAAAGTTTAAAATCTCGAATCGCATTGGTGATGACTTTTTGTTGCCCCTTGGTTAAATGCCTAAACTCCTGACTTTTCTCAAGGGCACAATACGCGGCATAAAGACGCTGATTTTGTCCCACTTGCGTGGCATAATCTGAAAGCTTGGGTAAACAGTTATTATACGCGGCACGCAACTCCGGAGTATTGACCACCGCATTTAAATGCGAGACCGGAGACCAGGCCTGACTCAATTTATCGTCCATCGCTTCAATGGGTGCAACTAAATTTTCCCAGGTTGGTGATTGTTGTGTTTCAACTAAGTTATCAATCGCTTTTAAATTCTCATCAATCAATGCACTAATGGCCGGCTCTATATGATCTGCCTTGATGGCGTTAAAGGGCGGCAAGGCTTGTTCAGTTAATAATGGATTCAGCATGTGATGGGTTCCCTTCTTACAATTTTTGAAACAATGGACAATAGTGTAACCTATATACTATTATTTTTTCTTAACTCTTTTTAGAAATTATGGGCCGGACATGAACACAACCAATACCTTGAAAAAACAAAAAGTTATCCCTAAAAAACGTCCGAAAGTTAGCCGCCCAAGCAGCATGCAACCACAACGCACGCTCGGCCCCATTTCTGATCTGGAGCGTCATTTACCGCCGGAGTGGTGGAAAACGCTTTTTAATTCACTCTACTTAAAAACCGATGGCGATGTCGTTGAAAATAGTCTCAATACAGAAAATGATGTGAATACCTTGATTCAAGCCACCGGGATAAAAACCGAGGATCACCTCCTTGATTTGTGTTGTGGCCAAGGCAGACATACCCTTGAATTAGCTTCCCGTGGCTTTCACCACATTAATGGCGTTGATCGCTCTCGATATCTTATTCGTCTGGCTAGAAAACGTGCCAAATTTTTAGGCTTACCCGTGTCTTTTTCTGAAGGAGACGCTCGGCATTTTCGTTTAAAAGAAAGTTCAATAGATTGCGCTTTTTTAATGGGTAACTCTTTTGGCTATTTTGAACGAGAAGAAGATGATATAGCCGTTTTAAATAATTTGAAACGCATTCTCAAATCGCAAGGTAAATTACTCTTAGATATCGTTGATGGCACTTGGATGAGCCAACATTTTGAACCACGCTCATGGGAGTGGATAGATCAAAATCATTTTGTGAACCGAGAACGCTCCCTTTCCGCTGATGGTAAACGGATTATTTCACGTGAAGTCATTACCAGCGCAGAAATTGGCGTAATGGCAGATCAACTGTATGCAGAGCGTCTTTATTCTTTAGATGAAATTAGTGCCATTTTAACGGAATTGGGCTTTAAAGATATTCAAAATCATGGCAATGTTTATTCCCACTCCACCCGCGGCCAGGATTTGGGTATGATGGCCAATCGCTTATTTATTACGGCGATTGCCCCCGCAAAAAAACAAACGCCAAAATTAGCTACGGCTAAAACCCACGTCACCGTGATTATGGGCGATCCACGCTTACCTGATTCGGTTAAAAAAGATGGTAAATTTAACACGGAAGATTTTGAAACTATTAATAGTTTAAAACAAAATTTAAAATTGTTAGAGGATTTTCAATTCCAATATTGGGATAATCATAAAACCCTTTTCCAACAACTCTTAAAATCTCCGCCAGCTTTTGTTTTTAATTTATGCGATGAAGGATTTAATAATCAAGCCATGCTGGAGTTGCATGTGCCCGCACTGCTAGAAATGCTTAATATTCCTTATAGCGGCGCAGGCCCTGCGTGCTTGGCGCTTTGCTACAATAAAGCACTAGTACGTTCCATCGCCCAGAGTTTAGATGTACCGGTTCCGCTGGAAACCTATTATACGCCCTCTGATCAAGCAGCGCATATTCCCCATACTTTTCCCGCCATTATCAAACCAAATTTTGGTGATAGTTCCATTGGGATTACGCAATATGCCGTGGTAAAAAACGCAGAAGAACTGATTAATTATATTAATTATCTTAATGAAGATTTACCCAATGTGCCGTTGTTAATTCAAGAATTTCTTGAAGGCGCTGAATATAGCGTGGGCCTGGTGGGTAATCCCGGTAAATTTGAAGTACTCCCCTTATTGGAAGTGGATTATTCCGCACTGGATAGCAACTTACCCCACATTCTCTCTTATGAATCAAAATGGTTACCAGAATCTCCTTATTGGAACCATATTAAATATAAAGAAGCGCAGCTCCCCGATGAAACTGCGCGCAAACTGATAGATTACTCCGGGCTTTTATTTGAGCGCTTAGAATGTCGCGATTATGCGCGCTTTGACTTTCGCGCTGATAGTCAAGGTAATCTTAAACTCTTAGAAGTGAATCCCAACCCTGGCTGGTGCTGGGATGGTAAATTTAATCTGATGGCAGAGTTTGCCGGGATGCATTATAAAGAATTACTCGAACAAATTTTAAAAGCGGCGAAGGATAGAGTAGGATTATAATTCATTGCAAAATGCCTATGAAGAATTAGAAGCGATATTTCGCAAAGTCTTAATCCTGCGCTCGGTAAAATCCCTACTGCGCTGGGATGCAGAAGTGATGATGCCTCAAAAAAGTCATTTATTGCGTGCACAGCAATTAAGTACCCTCCAAACGCTCACGCAAGAATTGGTTTTTTCATCTAAAGTTGCGCGTTTATTAAAAATAGTAGACGCGCAAAAGGCATTACTTAATCCTTGGCAACAAGTGAATGTTGCTTTGATGCAGCATCAATATCAAAGTTTATCTTCCTTACCACCCAAATTAATTTTCAAACTGGATAAGGCCATTCGCATCGCAGAAAGTGCATGGTTTGACGCAAGAGCGGATAATAATTATAAGTTGTTTGCCAATGCCTTTGACGCATTATTAAAAGTTTATCGCGAAAAAGCCAATCGTTTAGCCGAGCATCTAGGGTGTAGTCCTTATGAAGCGCTGATGGATGAATATGACCCAGGCAGAAAGCAAAGCACCGTTGATAATTTGCTCAATCAAGTAAAGCCGCATTACCCTGGTATTATCCAAAAAGCACAAGCCAGAAATTTAGCGTCAACCCCCATCATTGGCAGATATCGCAAACGCACGCAATATGCTTTATGCCGAGAACTCTTGCGTTTACTACATTTTCCCATGGATCAAGGGCGCTTAGATGAAAGTGTGCACCCTTTTACAGAAGGTATTGCGCAAGATATACGTATTACCACCATTTTTAATCGCGAAAACCCGTTACAAACACTGATGGGCTTAATGCATGAATTGGGCCATGCGCTTTATGATAACGGCTTACCGTTAGCATATCGTTTTCAGCTGGTAGGCAAAGATGGTGGCATGCTCATTCACGAAGGAGTTGCCTTATTTTGGGAAAAAATGTTGGGCTGCAGTCAAGCATTTGCCACCTGGCTGTCGCATCACATGCAAGCACATTTTGAACATCCTGAGATTTGGACGCCGGAAAATATTTTTAGCCATTTAACAAAAGTAGACCCTACCTTAATTCGCATTGAAGCAGATGAAGTCTGCTATATGGGCCATATTATTTTACGTTATGAGATTGAAAAAGCGCTCTTTAATGATGGCCTCATGGCAAAAGATATCCCTGAATTATGGCGTGAAAAAACAGTCTCTTTGTTAGGTTATCATCCACAAAACCTTACGCAAGATTGTTTACAAGATATTCATTGGGCCCATGGCTATTTTGGTTATTTTCACACCTATGGCTTAGGCTTTCTTTTTGCCGCACAATTATTTGAATTTTTACACCAACACCATCCCCAGGTATTTACCGGTATTGCCAATGGCAGTTTTATGCCACTGTTGGATTGGTTCAAAGAAAATCTATTTCAGTGGGGTGCGCGCTTTGATGCGGATGTACTTATTACCCAACTTACGCAAAGCCCCTTACAAACACAGCCCTTTATTACCTACCTCCAAGAAAAATATCGCTAAGTCGCTCTTATACCTGGCGTTACGCTAGGTTCTGCACCACCTGCAACCGCTACGCCTCTAGCAAAATTTGGTACCAGCGCTTGGTAATGTCTAGCAAAAACTGCCGCAAGCTCCGCATCATCGGCAACGGTTGGCGCTACTGGCCTCATATCCTCATAGATCTGCGCAATTATTCTTTGTGGCAATCCCGGCTCATATGCTTGCGGACCCCAGGTCTTAAATGGACTTAAATCCGCATGCTGCAAAAATTCTTCTGTGTAATAAAAATTATGCATAGCCGCTTCCCGTGCACTTTTGGTGGGTGTTTCATATTCCCAGTGTGCGCCGGTATTAAATATTTTTACCATCCAAGGGCGGGGGGGATCTGTGATTCTTCGCATCCCCCGGGTATTAACCTCAAAACCCATATGCAACCTTTCACCCAATAAGCTTAAATGCTCAAATGAAATCTCTTCGCTTGCTTCTAAATCAGCCATGTGCTCCGCATAAACGTGACAGGCACCATTGAGCCATTGTTCCTTAGCTTCCCTATGCAGTTGCTCTATAATCGCATTTTTTCTCTGGAGTTGGATTTGAAGTAAAATTTGCCCGGGTAGTGGGTTTGCAACCCTGTTATCAATAAGCTGTGCAAATGCCTGTGCTTGCTCATCCGCGGTAACGGGAAGTCTTTGCGCACGCGCTACGCGGTCGGTATATTCTGCTTTTAAACGTTCGAACCATGGTCTATTGCTTGCAACAATAGGTTTACCAACATCGTCTGCACGGCCCCTAGCAAGATAGTCATTAAACGCAACAGCTCCTTCGTTCTCCCATATATCGGGTGCATTTTCAAGGATCTGTTTGCCTAAATGTTTTCTCAATACGGGTGCTAAAATTGCTTCTTGGTCTGTTGCAACCCGATAGCTTTCCAATACTTTTTTAATCTCATCCCAACGCGGTACCGAAGGTAAGCCATAGTATTCAGCAAAAGTCTCACGTAACGCCGTATACGCGGGATCATCCCCATAGAAACCTTCCACGTCTCCATCATTCAATTTAGTAATTAAAAAATGGCTGAGGCAATTCAAGCCACAATTATTGTGCCAACCAGATGTTTTGCAGCGTAATTCAGGGTGTAATTTAAAATTTGCGTTTAGCATAATATCCTCACACAGGCTAATTAATAAGTATTAGGTACTAAACTAACATATATTTTGCAAAAGAGGTGATATTTCCGACAGAATGGATTAATCACCGACTAAAAGGTATTACATAGTTTTTTAGTTGACTATGATTTTGATTATTGTTATGGTTTGTGTGGTTATTTAGGCTTGTAATTACACCAAAGAGGAATTTATGAAAACTTTAAATCTCGTTGAATGCCATCATGTTGCCGGCGGAACAGATAGTGATGAAACCCTTGCTGTCTTAATGATGACTGGAGCGATGGTGGGAGGAGCGACAGGCCTTGTCGTAGGTGCAAGCGCATTTCCGAGTTCCTTAGCCATTTTTATTGCGGGTCCTGCTATCGGCACAATTATCGGCACGTTTGGATTTCCGGCAATTGCCTATGGCATTTATAATCTCGGTAATGCGATTTATAAGGCCTCTTAACAAAAAACCCCTTGCCGCTTACGCGATTAGGGGACTGCCTTTTTTCTTAGTACCATTCCCAGCGCAAGCGCATGAAGCCGGCATGCGCGGTATATTGCGCTTTGAAATCAAAATCATAGCTAGCGGTAAACGCAAGATTGTGATGATTAAATACCGACAAACTCATTCCGAGATTATAATTTTTATTGGGCATTTCAATGCCATAGGTAACAAAGCTAGGACCGGCACTCGTAAATTGTGATGTTAGTTGAACATTATCTTGCACAAAATCATATAAAAACATCGCATGAATTTCAGGTTGCAACATGAGGAATTCTATTTGGAAATCTTTTGCTATTTTTATCCCAAGACCGCCTTCTAAAAAGTTATAATCCGAAGGATTAACAACTTGATTGGCCGTATCAAGCCCCATTTCTGTATATCCTGTTAAGTTAAGATAAGAATAATACAAGGAGACTAGAGGAATAACATCGTAATTCTTCAGATTAAATATATAGCCTAATTCCCCTTTACCACCATATTGTAACCCGTCAAATTCACTCAAAGCCGTTAATAAAATACTTCCAAAATTAACATTACGATGCCCAATATAATTATTATATGCAGCCGTCATATAACCATTGAAATATAGTGGATTTTCAAAAAGATATTCACCATATAATAAGGCTTGATAACTATCTATTGTGGTATAAGAACCTGCAGAAACTTTATTATGAATTTGTGCATGCGTATAGCTAAGACTGACTCCAATTAAGGCTTGTGATGTTAGTGTCGTATCAAAACCAAAAGCAAAACCTGCTGTATCATCGGTATACCCTGCAATAAAATTGCGAGTTTGTTGGGTTGCATGTTGACCAAAAATCTTGGCCCAGCTGCCCACGGGCCGCTCATTATCTCCGGCGACATAACTCTCTAGATTTTGAGCGCGCGCAAGACCAATGGGGCCGCGCATGCCAAAATAATTTTCATCATAACGTCGCTGCGTTATTTCATAGAGTTTCGGTAAATTATTCATGACACTTTGCACCATCGCACCATCAACCACGGGTGATAATGTGGTTAAATCATAAGAAATTTCTGATGCCGATAATGTTGGGATTTCATTAATGATGGCCTGTAACGTACCGTACGTTCTGACGCCGCTATTCATAATAGTTTGTAACGCTTGGGCAACGCCTTGATTATTCCCCACAGTGCCAAAAGCACTAAGGGGCGACCCCCCCGTGAAGATTAAATTCAGCGTATTACCATCTACTTCTGTCGTAAAACCTTGCTGATTTACAATTAAGGGATGTAAATTCGCACCCCCTCCTTGACTGGTAATCAAGGGTATAACCAGGGTTCCAGTAGAGACAACCGGTGGATTATTCACTTGTAATAGGGTTGAGGGTGTCGTTGTGGCAAGGCCTGCAGTGGTAATGCTCCCTGCATTAAAACCGTTCATAGTTACTGCTAACGTAGTACCGGTACCTAAATTTAAAGTCCCTGCACTCGTGGTATTAGTGATATTTAATTCCCCGCCTGCGCCCAAACTTAAAACAGAAGCATTAGTGAAAGCGACTGCACTATCAATTCTTTGTTGTCCCGTGACGGATAAAGTTGCACCATTATTGATACTCAGCGTATTGGAAAATACATTATAATTATTGAAATTAAAATTTTGGCCAGAACTTCCTGTGATGTTAATGGCTCCAAGCTGATCGGTGCTACTCCCAATAGTATTATTGCCACTAAAAGCGCTTTTCAGTGTTAACGTGCCCTGTCCTGCTACCGTTGTGGTAATTGGACTATTGATAATAGTGCTAGCATCAGCGGTTCTACCATTAACCGTTAATGTCTTATTCGCTTGAAATTGAAGATTTTGTGCATGTAACGCACAAAAATTACCGAGCGTTGTATTTTGGTTAAGGGTAATGAGTTTGCTATATACGGTTGCACCAACATTAAGACCGCCAGTAGATGAAAATTCTAGTGTGCCCAAAGGGACAGCTGCAGTACCTAACAAAGAAGAAGACGCAACAATTGTTGCGCCGCCGTTTAATATTAATGTGTCTATATTAGGTGTTTGTGGAATAATATTTGTCGTTAAAATACCAGCGGTATGAATTGTTAAAGTAGTAGGGTTTCCACCATCCTGAAGATTAATTTGATTCGCAACAAGTTCACTACTTTGAATCAAAACACTTTTTCCAGCAAGTCCGAGTGCGTTAACAACAATCTGTTGAAGTGGACTTGACTCACCTAAAATTCCTGCTGTAGATAGCGTGCCCCCTCCTTCCATCGTGATAGTTCCGGTGGCGCCGCCAGTCGTATTAATAAGGTTTTGACAAAATATTTCCCCACCATCCTCTAATACAATATTGATATTGCTAGCGTCCATATAGAGGTTGGTACCTGTGACGACTATATTTCCTGTAATGGTAGATCCTGTACCAGCAAAATGTATTGAATTTACCGTATTTTGAATAAATGGAAAGCTAGCACTACCAAGGAATTGTATATTTACAACAGGACTTTTTACCGTATTATCAATACCACCACTAATCGTCACATTATTATCAAAAATCAAATTAGTACTAGCAGTTACGCCAGTTACAAAAAAAATACTAAAGGGATTTACGGTTGAAATACTGCTTCCCGTTAAATGGATAGTTGAATTCGCGCCAGATATGTTTATTTCCTCGGCTTCAATATTATCCGCAATAATAGCATTTCCTAAGATATTGATATTACCCGTAATCGTTCCACCATTAAGTGCCAAAGTAGTCAGTAATGGGCTTGAAGCGTTGGTATAAATACTGCCATTCACTGTACCACCATTCATGGTCAACACATTCGTTGCGGTAGGTGATGGCGCTAAGTATACATCCCCCTGAATGGTCCCACTGTTTTGAACAACGGTACCTTCTGTTGCCGAGCTTAAATCTATAGCGGTTGGGGTACCTGAAATAGTACTACTCGTATTCGTGATGGTTACGGATGAGGAAGAGGTGATACCAACGCCACCTCCCGTATCTGTAATCAGCGCACTACTCGTATTCATAATCGCGGCGCCACTCGCTGTACTTGCTAAAACAATCCCACCTGCTCCACTTCCTGAAATCGTGCTGCCTGTCCCATCATTTGTAAGAGTGAGGCCCGCTCCAGAAGCACTAATCCCAAAGGAACCACTCGTATCCGTAATCAGCGCACCATCCTCATTTGTAATCGTGGCACCACTTGCTGTATTTGCTAAAACAATCCCGCCTGCTCCGCTTCCTGAAATCGTGCTAATATCTCCTGACTGTGCATCAACGCCTGTATTTGTAATAGCCAAATTTGTGCCAGAAGCACCAATCCCAAAGGAACCATTCGTATCCGTAATTAGCGCACCATCCTCATTTATAATCGTGGCGCCGCTCGCGGTACTTGTTAAAACAATCCCGCCTTTTCCAGTTCCAGAAATTGTACTAATGGTTCCTGAATTCTCATCAACACCTGTATTCGTGAGATTAAGATTTGCTCCGGAAACGCTCATCCCAAAGGAATTATTCCCATCAGTAATCTGTGCACCACTACTATTTTGAATCGTGGCACCACTTGCTGAACTTGTTAAAATAATCCCACCTCCCCCAGTTCCAGTAACCCCACTGTTTACGCCATCATTGGTGAGATTGATACCCGTTCCAACAACTGTCATCCCAAAGGAACCACTATTATCTAAAATCACCCCTCCACTATTATTGTTAATCTGTGAATTATCTGACCCTACATCTAAGTAAACGCCACCATTACCGTTTCCTTCAATGGTCCCTCCATTATTAATAATGTTTGCCAATGCTGTTACGTATATTCCTGTATATCCGCCAGACGTAACACCACTTCCACCACCGCCTACGGTGACTGTGCCCGAGGCCGTGATATTAATCCCGACATTATTTGCTGCACTCACTGCATTAGTTCCATAGGTAGCGTTATTCGCATCAATGGTTACAGAAGTATCGGCGGCATTGAGCTCAATCGCATTAACGGTTGTGGTGATGACTTGACCGGTATCTGTGATTTCAATGTTACCCGTATTAGAAGTTAGTAGAGGACCTGGCGTTGAAACCGAAATAACCGTATCAGGGTAAGCTGCTGAACTAATAAAAAGAGTGGAAAGAAGTGCTGCTTGAGCAAGTAATATCCGTTTCATGAGGCATCCTTGATGATAATATCCTTCACCTACCATACAGGATTTTGAACGCGAAAAAAATCCTAGCCACTTGTGCGATTAGAGGTTTGCCTTACAACAAATTTTCTAGCATATAGGTAAACTGTAAATAACCTATATTACTGATAAATCTATCTCTCACTTCAAGATCATAAGTGAAATTCATGACCCAGTCTTTGCTATAAACATTTAAGCTTAATTCTAGATCACCAATATCTCTGCCAGGCTTCATGCCATAGGTTTCAAAGGAAATCCCTCCACCGGCAAAGTTGGCAAAACTTTGTTGGGCATCGCTCATAAAATCATATAAATAATAAACCGCGGCCTCTGGCTCAAAAGTAAATGTCGATTTTTCATAAAGACTGGCGAATCGCAATCCCACACCGCCGGCCAATTCATTTAATGTTTTATTATTTACCGTTAAATTCAAAGGATCAACACCCAGCTCTGTATAATCATCTAACGCTAACAATAAATATTTAACGCGCACAATCGGTGCCACAAAATATTGACCATTATTGACCCACGCATAGCCGATATCCGCTAACGCCCCATATTCCACACCAAAAAATTCGGCATTCGCACCCGTATGAATCGCACCCACATTAATAGTGCGATTAGTGTCAAATTGTTCACTGCTCACACCTAACATGGCATCCACAAAAAATCTTTCTGTGAAGGCATACCAGCCATAAACTGCGCCAGAGACACTTTTTACTTCTTGACTCTTAGGAGAAAGTCCTTGTGTGCTTGCATTAAATTTTATATAACTACCGGCAATACCAAAGGACGCGCAATCACTTAAATCAAAATCTGCGCCTATTATCGTACCAACACCCGCACCATGATAACCACTATAAAATTGCCGCGGGTTTTGTTTCACATTCCCGCCCAATACATCTATCCACACATCATAAGCCGGCGAAAGGCCATCGCCATAACTTAAATTATGCGCATACCGTCTACCCGCTGCATTAATTTGTTTCGCTTGGATCCCTTGAAAAGTAACATTCAATCCTAACATCCCCAACTCTGCCAATGCATACGAAGCATCCGGCGTTAACGATTCTAAAGCGGCCTCAACTTCTTGATTAGTTCCCTCGCTGTTTAATTGGTAAATCATGGGCGCCAGACCCTGCATACCATAAAGCTGTAATAAATTGATCGTATTGGCCACGCCCTGTGTCCAAGGATTACCCCCAACAATATCAACAAATGTTGAACCCGAGATGGTAATCTGTAATATTTCAGCACCGGGTGAACCAATGGTTGCTTTGTGAAATGTGAGCCGACCTAAGGTGGATAGCGATAAGGTGGAATGATCTACAATGGTGCTGGCGGCACCTTCTGTAAACACCACATCATAAATGCCGGGCAAAAAACTGCCCGTAGGGGTGATAATACTGCCAACATTAAAAGTCGCGGCACCAGGCGCAGCTGCCGTCACAATGATCGCTCCCGGATTTGCGTTGAGTTCAAATTGGGTATTACTACTATTCGTTGCGGTATAGGTAGATGCCGTTAACGTATTATTTAAAGGTAAATTCAGTGTGCCCGCATTGGTAACAGGACCCGTATCGATAAAATCTGGATCCAAGGTCATGGTAGTATTGGCATGAATAGTAGTAACCGCATGCGTATTAACCGTAGCGCCTATCTTAAAGACCGTGCCCGCATTATTGACGTTAATAAAATCAACGCCAGAAATATTACTCGCCAATATTGTAAAAGACCGATTAATATTTAAAGTCCCAGTGCCCCCTGCCGTATTGGTAATGGCCTCAAAACTGCCTCCCGTAACATTAATGATATCTGTCCCACCTTGGCGCTCTATGGCACCGGAAATGGTAGTACCCACAAGATTAATGGTCGTATCGTTTTGCGTATTCAGTTGAATAAACCCATTAATCGTGCCAGCATTTAAGGTAAGTATTTGGGCTAAACCTGGCGTGCCATTATTAGTGGTATAAATGTCGCCATTCACTGTGCCGCCATTCATTGTAAAAATGCCAGCAAAAGTCTCAGCTACTGGCGCCAAGCGTATATCACCGGTGATCGTGCCACCATTTTGAACCAATGTTCCTTGAACATAATTACCACCAGGCATTGCGCTCAAATCTATGGCTGTGCCTGAAGGAACCGTGATTGCCCCTGCATTGGTTATAGTGATAGGGGCGATGGCTGCTGGCAAAACGAAAATAGCTGCCTTACCTGGGTTCGTTACAAGAATAGCACCGGTACTACCATTAAATATATCCCAGGTCGCGGGCCCATCAAATAAATTAATCGCATATCCGGTATCTGACTGAACAGTACCACTATTATTCAAGACAAAATTGATACTCGTAAGTATTGCATCTGAACCATTTACACCACTAATTAGTCCACCAACGTTATTATTTAGAGCGAGAGTATTTAGGTCGAACACAGCAGCGTAGCCAACACCACCATTACCGATAATAGTTCCACTATTATTAATAAGATTTGCTCCAACCGTCGCAATGGCATTCGAACCTATAATTAAGCCATTACTATTATTTTGAATGGTTTGGTAAGAACCATCTATCGCTCCAAGAGATACACTACTTGCGCTAATCACGCCATCGTTTATAAGATTTGTCCCCACACTCAGATTACTTCTAATAGTATAAACCGCTCCCGTTGAAGTTATTAAACCCGTGCTATTATTTTGAATAGTAACGTTAGCGCTATTAACATCCAGAAAAATCGCTTCTGGATTCACACTATTGCTCGTATTCGATATAGTCCCGCTATTAATGATCGTAGCGCCATTAGTATTATGATAAATCGTCGGCCCATTGGCTGTAGAAGTAATAGAAGCGCCTGCATTATTGGTAATGGTTGTCGTGATGGCGCCATTATTGACAGAAATAGCAGTGTTCGGATCAGTGATCAGCCCTCCATTGGAATTTTCAATATTGGTGCTACTTGCATTAGAATCTATATAAATCCCACCACTTCCTGTTCCAGAGATTTTGCTTCCCACTCCATCATTACTAATGGTCACACCCGCTGCATTGGTATAAATACCTTGGCCACCGATACTGGTAATACTACTCCCGCCCGTATTGCCTATGAAGGTACTCGTCGCACCATTTGATACAATAATTCCTCCAGCTCCGCTTGTATCCGTTATAAGGCCTCCAGTATAATTCTGAATGGTGGTATTGGCTGCGC
>Ga0207075_1025_pt1:0-22500 | contig 40743 bp, 27 predicted proteins | sample Alteio_BWMinHeat_64_FD_153587 | JGI IMG/M metagenome (GOLD analysis project Ga0207075, IMG submission 153587) | Enriched cells from forest soil in Barre Woods Harvard Forest LTER site, Petersham, Massachusetts, United States -... | ecosystem: Environmental > Terrestrial > Soil > Temperate... | reverse complement strand
CCCTACTCGTAAGGGCCATGAGGACTTGACGTCATCCCCACCTTCCTCCGGTTTATCACCGGCAGTCTCCTTAAAGTCCCCGACTTTACTCGCTGGTAACTAAGGATAAGGGTTGCGCTCGTTACGGGACTTAACCCAACATCTCACGACACGAGCTGACGACAGCCATGCAGCACCTGTCTCACGGTTCCCGAAGGCACTTCTACATTTCTGCAAAATTCCGTGGATTCAAGAGTAGGTAAGGTTCTTCGCGTTGCGTCGAATTAAACCACATGCTCCACCGCTTGTGCGGGCCCCCGTCAATTCCTTTGAGTTTTAACCTTGCGGCCGTACTCCCCAGGCGGAGAACTTATCGCGTTTGCTACGATACTAAAAGGTCTAAGCCCCCTAACATCTAGTTCTCATCGTTTACGGCGTGGACTACCAGGGTATCTAATCCTGTTCGCTCCCCACGCTTTCGCGCCTCAGTGTCAGTAATGGGCCAGGAAGTCGCCTTCGCCACTGGTGTTCCTTCCGATATCTACGCATTTCACCGCTACACCGGAAATTCCACTTCCCTCTCCCATACTCTAGCCTCTCAGTTTCAAATGCAATTCCTAGGTTAAGCCCAGGGATTTCACATCTGACTTAAAAAACCACCTACGCGCCCTTTACGCCCAGTAATTCCGATTAACGCTTGCACCCTCTGTATTACCGCGGCTGCTGGCACAGAGTTAGCCGGTGCTTCTTCTGTGGGTAACGTCAATCCACAATACTATTAGCATTGTAGCCTTCCTCCCCACTGAAAGTGCTTTACAACCCGAAGGCCTTCTTCACACACGCGGCATTGCTGGATCAGGCTTGCGCCCATTGTCCAATATTCCCCACTGCTGCCTCCCGTAGGAGTCTGGGCCGTGTCTCAGTCCCAGTGTGGCTGGTCGTCCTCTCAGACCAGCTACGGATCATCGCCTTGGTAGGCCTTTACCCTACCAACTAGCTAATCCGACGCAGGCTCATCTCATAGCACAAGGCCTTTCGGTCCCCTGCTTTCTCCCTTAGGACTCATGCGGTATTAGCTTGGGTTTCCCCAAGTTATCCCCCACTACAAGGTAGATTCCTACGCGTTACTCACCCGTCCGCCACTCGTCAGCACCTAGCAAGCTAGGCCTGTTACCGTTCGACTTGCATGTGTTAAGCATGCCGCTAGCGTTCAATCTGAGCCAGGATCAAACTCTTCAATTTCTTAATCTTTATAATCAATAACTTAATTTATTTGACCTAGCTTTTTATCACAAAACGCCCACACAAATAACATGGTTTCAACTTGTTAAAGAACGATCTTGCCCGTGTGGCAAGGGGGGTCATTTTAACTGGTTGGGGTGTTATGTCAACCCCTAGGGACAAGGACCATTATCAAGTGCAGCAAGAAGAGCTGCTGCGGGAATAGGTGCGGGCGCACCTCTTGTATTATATATAGGTGTCCAAATAATACCCGCTGTGGTTAGTGGGATAATGCGTGCCCGCATTGCACAGGGCGCTTGATCTGTTTCAACACAATAATTCCGCCACCGTTGTTTACAGATGCGATGGAGCGCCTTTTCCCTTTCTGCACTCGATAAAAAAGGGGCTAACGCGGGAGGAATAATAATAGGATCATTTAAATCACGCGCAACATTTTCCTCCACCACAATATCAATCAAGGAACGTTGAGTTGCTTCATTTCTTGCAACCGCGAATGACATATTTTTTAGTTTATAACAATAATAGCCCACTGCCGCTAACGACCAACTAAAGTAGACGGTTGTGCCCATAGTAGCCAGCAACGGCAGCGCCCAGTCTGCACTATTCCATGCCAATAAACCTGTGCCAACCATTTCTATAGCAATGGTCAATTTGCTGTCTCTAATATCTGGCGCGTTCTGCGTTGCGGCTTTGAAAACTGCAGTGGCACGTTGCAAAAAACTATGACAAACATTGAGTGCTTTTACCGGCGTATAAATAATACTTTTCGCCATATTCAGCACTACCTGTATACGCGCCTGTCTAACTTGACCGGCCGTTGCAGAATAAACATCAGTAAAATTTGCAATAGTGCTATCGGCTTCATTCATTGCCTTGTCATAGGCGGATAGGGAAGGCACCACACTGGTCATAAATGCTTTGTGACAGCGAAATAAAATATTATCTTGCACCGTAAAAGTCGTCTGTTGTTGGATAAAATCCACTAATTGATTATGAATCTCTTCATCTGCAATCAATGGCAATGCGGTAAATGCCAATTGAATTTTCACCATGCGTTCAAAAGCAGCGCATGCCTTTTTTTCTGCATATTCTAACGTTTTAGGATCATCTAATTTGTCGCTTACCAGTGTGCTAATATTTCGGATATAACCCTTGGCATGCGTAATAAGACCATCAACATATGCTGAAAGTTGGTGAGCAGTGCCTTGTCCTAATAAAAAATTAGCAATAATCTGTGCTTGGTTCTCATCAGTTAAATCATCACGCTCCCAACAAAGTTCCAATGCTTCAAAGGTGAGCGGAACGATTATTTTCTTGTAGAGAAAATCACTTTGCCAACCGCGCTCTGGAATGGTTGGATTATTGGCTCTTTCAAGTTGATTGACCGTAACTTCTGGGGCAATCGCATCTAATAAGTATTTAAAAAGAGCATCTTTATTCGGGACTATTTTTTTAGCCATAAAACTAACCTTTTTGTCGAGCAAAATAAAGCGTGAATGCTAACACGGTTTAGTTATATTTCATAGTTGAGATGCACGTAACCGTGGGCTCAGATCCAATCTCGTGGTTTCAGATAATGAGTTAATTCTGCTTCTTGGGAACCTGCTTGCGGTTGCCATTGGTATTCCCAAGAAACTTGGGGCGGCAGCGACATTAAAATAGATTCCGTGCGCCCACCAGACTGCAAACCAAATAAGGTCCCACGGTCATAAATCAAATTAAATTCTACATAACGACCACGACGATATAATTGAAAAGCTCTTTGAGCGGATGTAAACGGATGTTGATGACGTTGCGTAACCAAAGGCCCATACGCTTGCCAAAAATGATTACCCACGGATTGCAAGAAAGCAAAACATTGCGCAAAATCCCAACCCCACACGGCAGTATTGACATCATCAAAAAATAAACCACCGACCCCGCGTGTTTCCTGCCGGTGCGGCAAATAAAAATATTTATCTGCCCAGGCTTTATACGCAGGATAAATTGCTTCGCCAAAAGGCACACACGCTTTTTGCGCAGTTTGATGCCAAGCAATCACATCTTCTAAAAAGGGATAATAAGGGGTTAAATCAAAACCTCCCCCAAACCACCAAATTGGTGCGGCGTTTTCTTTGTGCGCAATAAAAAAGCGCACATTCATATGCGTGGTGGGTACATAGGGGTTACTGGGATGAATGACAGAAGAAACGCCTAAGGCTTCAAAACGGCATCCGGCTATTTCCAACCGTTGGCTACTGGCAGAAGCCGGTAATGTACCCCCGGCTACATGAGAAAAATTAACGCCCGCACTTTCAAAAACGGACCCATGACGTAATATGCAGCTGATGCCACCCCCACCTTCTGGCCGCTGCCAAGGATCTTGAATAAAGCGCGCGCTAGGTTCAAAGGCTTGGATCGCTTGACACAATTGGGTTTGTAATGTCAATAAATAATCTTTAATAGCGCGAATATCAGGCACGATAGATCTCTTCTGTTAATGCATCACAAATAATCGTAGGCTGCGCATCAGCGCCAATGCTACCGGTTACAATACCGGCAATTTTTTCGCCAAATTGTCGATAAACCGCAACGCCATCTTTCAACGGTGCTTGCATGGCAATATTGGCACTGGTAGAAACGATGGGTTTACCAAATGCTTGGCATAATTGGCTTGCCACGGGATGCGCAGTTACCCTGACCGCAACACTGGTAAATTGACCTTTAATCCGACTGGATACCAGCGGGCTTGCCGGAATAACCCATGTATAAGGTCCCGGCCATTGTTGCAAAATCATTTGCCAACGTTCTTGCTTTACTTGCGATAAGTCTAGATAGGGTAATAATTGTTCCACGTGGCTGGCAATTAAAATGAGCCCCTTGCGCACATCACGCTGCTTTAACGCTAACAAATAATCTAGTGCACTGTCATTATCCGGCGCACAACCCAAACCAAATACCGCTTCTGTGGGATACGCAATAATACTGCCTTGCTGTAAATACGTAACACCCTCGTCGATGCTTAAAGGAAAATAACTCATACGGTTTTGAATTTTTTCTGCAACAATTCATCTTTTTTGGCAACGCTCAATGCATTATCTTGACGTTGCTGATGCAATCGCGCTAGCAATTCTGGTTCCTGCAGCGCTAATATTTGAGCACTTAAGTATGCAGCATTTTGCGCGCCGGCTTTGCCAATGGCCACGCAGGCAACCGGGATCCCTGCGGGCATTTGTACCGTGGAAAGCAATGCATCTAATCCTTGTAAACTGGAAGCATCTAGTGGAACGCCAATGACCGGTTTTAAAGTATGTGCCGCAACGGTTCCGGCTAAATGCGCCGCCAAGCCAGCAGCACAAATAAAGACCGCACAACCGCGTTGCTCTGCCTCTTTGATATAGGCTAACGTACGCTCTGGGGTACGATGCGCTGACGTAACTTTTATTTCAAAAGCAATTAATAAGGAAGATAAAATAACCGTGGTGGCCTCCATCACGCCAAAGTCACTGTCTGAACCCATTAAAATCGCTACAAAGGGTTTACTCATTATTTTCTCCATAAGGCTCTGCAAATTTACAATCTTTTTGTGGACAAACGCGCTCTTCTCCTTTGCGCTTAGTAATTTTATGCGCGGTGATTGGCCAGTGGCACAATGGACAAGGCATAGCCAAAGGGGCATACCAAAGTGCATATTTACAATCTGGATACCGCGCGCAAGAATAAAATATTTTTCCTTGGCGCGACTTGCGCTTCAAAATGTGTCCCTCTTTACAAACAGGACAAGCTATTCCGGTGTCTTCGGGTTTTTCTAATGGTTCAATAAACTTACAATTCGGATAATTACTGCAGCCGATAAATTTACCATATTTACCGCGCTTAATCTGCAAGGCTCCCGCACAATCTGGACAATGACGTCCTTCGACTATATCAGGGGCTTGTGGCTCTTTATCATCTAAACTGCGCGTATAATCACACTCCGGATACGCCGTACAGCCAATAAACCGGCCACGCTTACCTAAGCGAATCGATAACGGCGCGCCACATTGCGGACATTTTTCTGCAATGGGTTCTTGCGTCACGTCCTTGCGTTGCACATTTTCTTGCGTTTCTTTTACTAAGTGAATAAACGGTTGCCAAAAATCCTTTAATACCGGTCGCCATTCCTTTTCCCCAACCGAGATCGCATCCAGCTCATCTTCAAGAGCTGCGGTAAAACCATAATCAACATACTGTTGAAAATAAGTAGTTAAAAAGCGATTCACCACCCGACCTACATCTGTGGGATGAAAACGTTTATTTTCTAAAACAGCATATTCTCTATTTTGCAGCGTGCTGATAATGGTGGGATACGTGGATGGCCGACCAATGCCATACTCTTCTAAAGTTTTGACTAAGGTTGCTTCAGAAAACCGTGGTGGTGGCTCTGTAAAATGTTGCTCGGGCCGGATTTCACTAATCGGCAACACATCCCCTTCTTTTAATGGTGGCAGCACTTTAGTGTCCGGACTTTTCGCTAAAGTATCATCCAGCCCTTCTTCATAAACTTGTAAAAACCCAGGCTCTGAAATCACCGATCCATTAGCACGAAACATATTTTTTGGCCCACAGGCTAAATCAACCGCCACGGTATCAATCGTTGCAGGAATCATTTGACAAGAAATAGTCCGCTTCCAAATTAAACTGTACAGCTTGTACTGATCAACACTGAGAAATGGTTTAATATCATCCGGGTACAGCGCAGCAGAAGTGGGGCGAATGGCCTCATGCGCTTCTTGGGCATTTTTGGCTTTGGTTTTATAAAGATGTGGTTCTGTAGGTATAAATTCATTGCCATAGCGCTTGGCAATTTCTTGCCGAATTTCTTCAAGCGCCACGGTGGCTAAATTCACTGAATCGGTACGCATATAGGAAATCAAGCCTACTGTGCCTTCGCCAATATCGATACCTTCATAGAGTTGTTGCGCAATGCGCATCGTCCGCTGTGCGCCAAAGCCAAGCTTGCGCGAAGCTTCTTGCAAAAGAGTAGAGGTAGTAAAAGGCGCCGAAGGATTGCGTTTACGCTTTTTCTTTTCAATATGCTTAACGGTGAGTGCGCCTTTGCCGGCCTTTTGTAAAGCCAGTACTGCTTGCGTCGCACTTTCCCCATCCGTGATGGAAAATTGTTTGAGTTTTTCACCATTTAATTCAACCAGCTTGGCTGAAAACGCTTGTTTGTTTTTTTCTACATCCGCTTCAATCGTCCAATATTCTTTGGAAATAAAGTTTTCAATCTCAAGCTCGCGCTCAACAATCATCCGCAATGCAGGACTTTGTACCCGCCCTGCCGAAAGACCAGGACGAATTTTGCGCCAAAGCAATGGTGATAAATTAAAACCGACTAAATAATCCAACGCACGTCTGGCTTGTTGTGCATTGACTAAGTCCATTAATATTTCACGCGGTTGATTAATCGCTGCGACAATCGCCCCTTTCGTAATTTCATGAAACACCACGCGGCGCACGGTTCTTTTCTTTAATAACCCTTTTTCACGCATTAACTCGCATAAATGATAAGCGATAGCCTCCCCTTCCCGGTCCGGATCGGTTGCGAGTAATAATTCATCATGTTTTTTTAGCTCGGTGGCAATCAGATTGACATGATTGGCATTTTTTTCAATGACGACATATTTCATCGCAAAATCATTATCAGGATCGACCGCGCCTTCTTTGGGGAGTAAATCGCGTACATGCCCATAGGATGCCAATACTTGATACCCTTTACCCAGGTATTTCTTGATAGTTTTGGCTTTAGCCGCCGATTCGACCACGACCAAACAACTTGTCATTATAACCCTTACTCCTCAGTGAAAAATATTTTCGTTCTGATCACAAACTAAATTCTCTACCCAATGCAGCATTTCTTCTTGCCCGGTATGGTTGATCATAATAAGTCCAACAATTCGTTTGAATTGTTGCAAACTTAACATGGGAACATCAATGGCCATTACTCTATCAATGATCACTTCACGAATAGCCGCCTCTAATAAGCCCGCCCCTTCTAAATTCAACAAAAAACCACGACAAGCAATATTTAATTTACTTATTTCTGGTTGCGAATAAAAGCGCATACTCTGTTGTCCCGGCGCTCGTCCCAAAAGACAAGGCTTTTGTTTAATATCTGCTAATTGACCCAGCCAATCAAAGGCTTTATTAATATTTTGGGTTTCAAATCCTGCTTCCCGTAATTCATATGCCAGAGAAATCTCATCTTGTGGCATACCTTCTTCAAGACTTAGGTAGTTGTCAAATAAAAACATGAGGACGTCAATCACATTTTCTTTCATCAGGCTTTACCACCTCTTGCAACTTGGATATAACCCCCTGGCACACTGGCTACAACCCCCTGGAGCTCTAACTCCAATAGCATCGAGGAAACGGTCTCTGCGGTCAATCCTGATTTATCAATCATTAAATCAATAGGAGTAACCGTCATACCAATATGGGCCAACAATGGCTCCTGTAAGGATAAGTCCTGTTGTAGTATCTGGCGAGGCGGTGCCTGCTCTCTTTTAATCCCTAGTGGCAATTCTTCTAAAATATGCTCTACACTGTCCACACACTTGGCGCCTTGACGAATAAGCTGATGACAACCTTTAGCCAGGGGATTATGAATGGAGCCAGGCAAGGCATATACTTCGCGGCCCTGTTCCAAAGCATAGTTAGCCGTTATCAAAGAGCCACTTTTTAATGCTGATTCAATAACCACGATCCCCAATGATAGTCCACTAATAATACGGTTTCGCTGCGGAAAATGTTCCGCGCGGGGTTGTGTCCCCAAAGGAAACTCTGATACTAATGCCCCTTGTTCGCATATTCTGTGCGCCAGCGCGTGGTGTTTGGCTGGATAAACTCTATCTAGCCCATTACCTAAGACGGCAATCGTCAAGCCATCTGCTGCAAGCGCCCCCTCATGACTGGCACAATCAATCCCCAGTGCTAAACCGCTCGTGATGGTAAAACCCTGCTTGGCCAATTCAAAAGCAAAGTGATGTGCATTACTCTGCCCTTGTGCCGTGGGTTGACGGCTGCCCACCAATGCAAGCTGAGGTAAATGCAAGGTTTGTGCCTTGCCCTTCACAAACAAAACGGGCGGGCAGCCTGCGCTTTCTTTTAACTGTCTGGGATAATCCAGTGAATCCCAGGTGAGAATTTTGCAGTCTGCGCTTTGCGCCCAGGCCAGATCTTTTGCTACGCCTTCCCAATCCGGCAAGGCATCTGGCACACCCACTTGTTGGCACCATTGCTTAAAGTCTCGCGTTGGCGTTCTATCATTAAAGCAATTTGACAGACTGCTTTCTTGCTGCAACAATGCGGCAAATCGTCTTGGACCTATGCCACGCATACGATGAATGACAAGCCAATAGGGCAACTCTAACTCTTGTTGATTGGTCACAGCTTGAGAACCATCTAAAACTGGCTAGTTTATGACCACCTGACTGTTTCAAGCAAGTGTGTATATGCAATTAAAAATTCGACAAATGGTTTTGCTATTCGGCTGACATTTTCTGTGTTTCGCTGTATACTATTAACTTATTAAAAAAGTAGGGGAAAATTAATTATCATGTCTACATTAAGCGTCTTACAATATCCACATAAAGGGTTGCGTGAAGTTGCGCCCCTTATCACCGTATTCGATGATGGTCTGCGTCAAAAAGTAAAAGAGATGTTTGACACGATGTATCAAGACAATGGGGTAGGACTTGCGGCCACCCAAGTTGGTCTGGCATTAAGACTCTATGTCATGGACGCCTCCCCACATCAAAATCAACCCTTGTGTCTTATAAACCCAGAAGTGATAGCTGCCGTCGGCGAAGTAGAATCAGAGGAAGGCTGTTTATCTTTCCCTGGCGTTTATGCCAAAGTCATCCGCGCACGCGAAGTAACCGTTCAATATCAAGATGAATACGGCAATAGCCATACGCTCACCGCAGACGGGTTGATGGCAAATTGCATCCAACACGAATTAGATCATCTGAATGGTGTGCTCTTTATTGATCATTTATCTAAACTTAAACGCGAGCGCTTACTTAAGAAACTCGAAAAAATTAAACGCGTGGCCTAATGAGAATAGTTTTTGCAGGGACGCCTGAATTTGCTGAATTTCAGCTACGTGCTCTACTGGATGCTAAATTTAATATCGTCGCCGTCTACACCCAACCGGATAGACCCGCCGGTAGAGGTCAACATTTACATCCTAGCCCCGTTAAAATCCTGGCGCAAGCGCATGGGTTACCCGTTGAAAACACGCTAGAAACACTCTCGAATTATCAACCCGACGTGATGATTGTTGCAGCATATGGGGTACTGTTACCCGCTTCTGTTTTGCAAATACCCCGTTTTGGTTGTATCAATGTGCATGCATCCTTATTGCCACGCTGGCGTGGGGCCTCCCCCATTCAACAAGCGATTCTGGCGGGCGATGCGCAAACGGGCGTCACCTTAATGCGCATGGATGCAGGTTTAGATACCGGCAATATTTTAGCTACGGCAAATATGGCAATTTCCCCTACAGAAACCGCTGAAAGCTTACAAAAGGCATTGGCCGTGTTGGGTGCAAAATGCTTAGTTGAAAAATTGGAACAGATTGTAAAATTGCCTGGCACACCCCAAGATGCCGCTTTTGCTACCCATGCCCCCAAAATCAATAAAGCACAAGCACACATTCATTGGCAATTACCCGCGCACGTGATTGAAAGACAAATTCGTGCGTTTAATCCTTGGCCTATCGCCACTACTTCCATTAACCAACAATTGTTGCGCATTTGGCAGGCAGAAATTGTGTCATTGTCATCTGTGTATAAACCTGGCACCATCGTTGACCAAACACCTCGCGGTATTATTGTGGCAACCGGTGAGCAGGGTTTATTAATTACCGCCGCACAATTACCAGGAAAAAAATGTATGGCTTTTGCAGATATTTTAAAATCCCGCGCAACGCTTTTTGCCCCCTTACAATGTCTCAGTTAAACACCCGCGCACTGGCTTGTGCAGTGTTACGTAAAGTGCTCATAGAGGGCAAATCCTTTGGTCAACCCTTAATCAACACCTTGCAACCACAGTTAGAACCGCGTGATGGTGCTTTTGTGATGGTTTTATGCTTTGGGGTGTTACGTTTTTACCCGCGGTTACAAGGCGCTTTGCAAACGTTGCTTGCACGCCCCTTAAAAGCCAAAGATGCTGATCTCAATTTATTGCTGATGGTCGGCCTCTATCAACTTTATTATACGGATATTCCCGCTTATGCGGCAATCTCTAATACCGTGGATGCCACTCAAAACCTTGGCAAACCTTGGGCCAAAGGTTTACTGAATGGCGTGCTGCGCAATGCCTTGCGCCAAGGGAAAGATTTACCGCATGCCGCCCCGCTGTCCCAACAATTTAATCACCCAGATTGGCTCATTTGCGCCGTTCAATCTGCTTGGCCTTTGGCATGGCAGGAAATACTCCAAGCCAATTGCGAACATGCGCCATTAAGCTTACGCGTAAATTTACAGAAAATATCTCGGGAAGCGTATTTAGTGCAACTTGCGCAAGCAGGACTTGAGGGACAAGCATTAATATTTTCTCCTGCTGGCATTGTTCTTAAAGAGGCGGTAAGCGTGTACCAATTACCGGGGTTTACCCAAGGGCTTGTCAGTGTGCAAGATGAAGCTGCTCAATTGGCTGCGGCTTTATTAGATCTCAAAGCCCAACAACGCGTGTTGGATGCTTGCGCCGCGCCTGGCGGCAAAACCGCGCATCTCTTGGAAATGGAAAAAGATTTACGTTATGTACTTGCCATAGATAACAAGGCGCATCGCTTGGCGCTGGTTGAGCAAACGCTGGAACGCTTGCAGCTAAATGCGCAAACACGCTGTGCGGATGCAAGCAATCCTACCAGTTGGTGGAATGGTGAGGGCTTTGATCGTATTTTATTAGACGCCCCCTGCTCTGCCACGGGGGTTATTCGTCGGCATCCCGATATCAAGCATCATCGTCAGCCAGAGGATATTCTGTCACTTAGCCAACAACAACAGACGCTGCTGACAACACTATGGCCGTTGCTTAAACCTGGTGGCATACTCCTTTATGCAACCTGTTCTATTTTGCCACAGGAAAATGCACAGACCATTGCCGCTTTTTTAGAAAAGCACGCAGATGCACAAGAGTGGCCTATTCTTGAAGCCTGGGGTTGTGCGCAACTTTATGGACGACAAATATTACCGGGGCAAGATCATATGGATGGATTTTATTACGCGCGTTTGCGTAAGCGGGCATGAAAATCATCTTCCTTTTGGCGCCGTTAATCGGTCATTTCATCCTATTTATCTTGACTTTTTTACAGAAAAGCTTATCTTGGTAATAATGGTAAAACTTTAGTTAAGTAGCGCACAATGTCACGAAAAATAGGTTTCTGGTCAGTCTTTGCATTAGTCACGGGTAGCCAAATTGGCTCTGGTGTTTTTATGTTGCCTTCAAGCCTTGCGCCCTATGGCGCCTTTGGCTTGGCCGGATGGATACTATCAGGTTTAGGCGCGGTCATGCTGGCATTGGTCTTTGCACAACTGTGTGCACGCTTACCCCGCACTGGCGGCCCCCATGTTTATGTACAAGAAGCCTTTGGTCCTACCATGGGCTTTTTTACGGGCTGGACTTATTGGATTATTTCTTGGGTCAGCTCTATCGCCGTTATCACCGCGAGTATTGGTTATCTCACCCCTATAATTGGTGAACATTCACTATTTACTCACTTTGCATTAGAAGTGGGTTTATTATTTATCATTACATGGATTAATCTTAAAGGGGTTAAGGCTGCAGGGAATGCTGAATTTTTTCTCTCCGCTTTAAAGATGATCCCTTTACTCGTACTCCCCATTGTTGCATTATTTTTCTTTAAATCTTCTCATATTGCCACGGTGACTCCTAGCGCCATGGGTGGTACTTCCCATATTTTAAGCCATGTAACATTGCTAACCTTATGGGGATTTGTGGGGTTAGAATCCGGCACCACCCCTGCAGGCGCGGTACAAAATCCTTCTAAAACCATTCCACGCGCAGTTATTTTAGGCACTCTTTGTGTGGCGGGATTATATTTTATCAATAGCATTGGGATTATGGGCGCACTGCCTGCATCCGTGTTAATGAATTCTAAAGCGCCATTTGCAGATGCCACCCAAGCAATGTTTGGCGGTAATTGGCACTTAATCATTTCACTCATCGCCGCCATTGTGTGCATTGGTACATTGAATGCATGGATGTTGGCCAGCGGTCAAATTGCCCTAGGGGTTGCCCAAGATGATTTAATGCCAGCATTTTTTGCACGCACCAACAAGCAGGGCGCCCCCTATTGCGCGTTGTTAGTGAGTTGCGCCGGAATTGTGCCCTTGCTATTTTTAACCCTCAATGAAAACATTGCGCAGCAAATTAATACCATTATTGATTTTTCTGTGATTTGCTTTTTATTTGTATATGTCATTTGCTGTGGTTCACTGCTTAAACTTTTAGCAAAACAACAGAGTAAAGATTGGAAAATATGGTTGTATAGTCTTTGTGCATTAAGTTTTTGCGCATGGGTCATTTCTGCCACGCCATTAAAAACCATTGCTGTTGCAAGTTTATTTGTGCTCAGTGGCATACCTATTTACTTCATGCAAAGACGCAAATTCAACCTCGAGGCGCTGCCGGTTGGTGATACTGTTTAGGTATTTCAGCTTTCATCGAGATGTTCTGCTCTCAGGCATGGTCTTTTAACATTGAAAATACCTCTTCTATGCTAGAAGCATTTTCTGCCAGAATAGCAATTTGTGCTAACTCTGCGGCAGTTGTATTGGCAAGCTGTTCAATATGCTCTCTGCGCACATCACCAAATTTTTCCTGCAACAAACTAATCAACCTTAGTGTTTGTTGCATGCCTTGTTGCATGCCTTGTTGCATGCCTTGTTGCATGCCTTGTTGCATGCCCATTTGCCTTCCTTCCTGTATTCCTTTTTTTAAGCCTTCTTCTCTTCCAAGTCTCTCAGCTGATGTTATATAACGCATATCCGTTTCCTCCTCATGTCTTGCCATCGTATGCAAAAAAAGTTTTTCATATCTATCTGGCAAATCTAGAACAAAATCCATAAATGTATACAGCGCCTTAACGCCCTCATTAGTATACCCTAGAGAATATAAGTTTTTAACCAAGTTAATTTTATGTTTGAGCTTGAGCTGTGCATTTCCTTTACTTCGAAGCGCTTGGAGATGCGCTTCGAATACTTTCGCAATTGGGTTTGAACTATTACTTAGCTCAGCCATTCTCGGAATAAAATCAATTAATTTTATTATAGGGAATTTTAATTCAAGATCACACCCCCAGAGCGCATGACGATACATTGTAGGACGCCAGTACTCATTATCATCCGTCAAAATGGCTAAGCTCATGAGCGGTTTTTTATATTTATCAAAAATACGATAATGATATTCAAACATTCGCTCAGCAAAAAGCATCTCTCTACTTCCTTGAATCTCCACATGCGCAAGGACCCATGACTCTGCTCCATTTATCCTAAATACTTTTATTAATTTATCTGCAATTCTATTCCCGACCTTCGTGTTTTTTTGAATGGCAAGTAGCTCTTTGTCTAGAAACTCGCAAGGCTTAGCCCAGTCAATGTCACTGGCCATATTGGGTAGCAAAAATTCAACCAGATGCTGAAAAAATTGTTCTAGCACCAGCTTCCAGGGTAAATCGTAATTTGTTTTCATAGATAACCATTGAGAATTTAAGAAGGTGTGCATTGTCTCTAAAAAAACAATATTCTGGCAAGCAATATCGCATGCATCAATGCATAATTTTAGTTTAGGGGTTGTAAGTATTGGCCGTGATTTCTTAACCACGCTTCATGTTGCTCGTATTGCGGATAAAATTGAGCAACTTTAGCCCAAAAACGTTTACCGTGATTGCGATGAAACAAGTGACATAGTTCATGCACCACTACATATTCCAATACCCCTGGTGGCGCTAATACTAATAACCAATTGATATGAATATTTTCTTGAATACCACAACTACCCCAGCGGGTTTTCTGCTGCTTTAATGAAAACCCACGCGGGTGCCGCCCCAGTCTTGGACAATATTCCTCTAAGCTCGCTTGGATCAATTGCTTGGCTTCCTGTTGATACCAAGCTATCACTTGCGCTTTAATACTTGCGGCAATTTGATGCGCACTAATGGATTGCCACGATAACGTGACGGTGAGGCGCTGTGCCTGTAATTGAACGGATGATTGCGCACCATATTTCACATTTAACATTAAGCGCTCACCCCGATAAAGGATGGTTTCTCCTGCAAAGAAGTTCTCTGGCCAAACAGATTGCAACGTTGACGTATGGCGCCCCTTGCGCCGCCATTGCTTAACCATCCAGCTTCTGTGCTGCCAGACAAAAGCCAACACTTGTGCATTAGAGACACGATGGGGTGCAACCACTTCAAACAGATGTTGTCGTACCAACATATGCAAACGCTTTGCGCGGCGACTGCGACGCAAACGAAAAATTAGGGTATTATCATTAACTTGAATAAATGGCATTGTAGAATGAGAACATAAAATGGGACTTTTGATCAATGGGCAATGGGATGCTCAGTGGTATGACACAGAAAAAAGCCAGTTTAGAAACTGGATATCACCATGAAACCTTTGTTAAAATGGGCGGGTGGTAAGCGTTGGTTATTACCGCAACTTTACAAGCTGTGGCAGCCCTATCAACGCTATAAGCTTGTAGAGCCGTTTACCGGCGGTTTAGCGGTCACCTTAGGGTTAAATCCACAAACAGCGCTTTTAAATGACGCGAATGTCCATTTGATTAATTTTTATCGACAAGTACAAAAGGGATTAAAAATTCCTTTCCCTTTAAAAAATGAAGAAGTTTTTTACTATGAAATGCGCGCCTATTTTAACGAGTTAATTCGCCACAAAAAATATCGCAACAAAACGGCGGCTGCTCTTTTTTATTATTTAATTAAAACGGGGTTTAATGGTTTGTGTCGCTTTAATAATTCTGGAGAATTTAATGTTCCCTTTGGGCAACATAAAACCATTCAATATAAAACAGACTTTGTAGAGTATAAAAAAACCTTACATAATTGGGAATTTTGCCATCAAGATTTTGAATGTCTCAAATTGGGTGGAAATGAATTTTTATATATTGACCCTCCTTATGATGTTGAATTTACTAAATACCATAGCAAGGATTTTATCTGGAAAGATCAGCTTCGATTAGCCCATTGGCTCGTGAAGCACCAAGGTCCCATTGTAGCTTCTAATCAAGCCACGCCACGAATTTTAGCTCTCTATGATGCGTTGGGGTTTGATATTTACACGCTGTCCGCCCCCAGGAGTATCGCTTGTAATGGCGATAGACGCCCGGCGCTGGAAATACTGGCGCTGCGAAATTTTAATCCCAAAAGGAATTACTGACGTTGCATTTTTACTAAATCATTTATCACCGTCAAGAGCGCTTCTTCGCTGCCTGCCATTGCCACAGTGGTCACAAAAATCCCCGCCGGGCCTTGTACCACAACCGCAGGTACAGCAGTAATGCGATAAGCATGCGAAATGAGGTTAGACCATTTTTCTTTTTTGTTAACCTCGTCAGAACCAAATACCCGCGTAAAATCTTTGGTCTTCACTCCTTTGGTGGCCAAAAATTCTGCCAGCGCTTCTTCAGAACTGCTGGTGATTTTTTCTGTTTGAATCGCGGCAAATAACTCCGGGTGGACGGTATCTACTTTATTTAAATTAAGCAGGGTGTAATAGGCTTTGGATAAATTTTTCCAACTCGGCTGAAATTCAACCGGTATACGTTGAAAAGCTATAGTATTGGGTTGCTGCTTTTGCCATTTATCCATGTATGGATCTAGCTTATAACACCAATGGCAACCATAACTGAAAAACTCCAGCACTTGCACTTTGCCCTTGCCTTCTTGCAGCAAGGTTTGAATCAAGGGATTCTGGCTCACTTCTTTGCCCAGCGGCTGAAATTTATCTTCAGCGCATACGGCAACGCTCAATAATAATAGGGTGCCCCAAAAAAAGGTTTTTAATAAACGTCTCATTAATGCAATCCTTCAATATAGCTGCTGACCGCTTTTATTTCTTCTTCACTCATGCGTTGGCTAATACTTTCCATCATACCATTGGGACTGTTACTGCGTTTACCATCCCGAAAAGCACGTAATTGGTTGGCAATATAATCCGCATGCTGCCCACCTAAGCGCGGATAAACCGCAAGGGCATTGCCAGCGCCTTGTGGATTATGACATGCACTACAGGCGGTAACGCCTGTTTTAATATTACCACCGCGATAGATTTTTTCACCCAATGCTACCAGTGCCTGTTGGGCTTGGCCTTCGGTGGGTTTTTCACTTGCATAAAAGGCTGCTAAGTCTGCAATATCTTGATCAGATAAATTAGCTGTCATCCCAAACATAGAAGGCTCATAACGTGGGCCTTTTTCACCTAAGCGAAAATCTTTAAGTTCTTTGGCCAAATAATTTTCATATTGCCCGGCTATCTTTGGCCAGAGTGGGGTTGTACTGTTGCCATCAGGCCCATGACAAGCGACACAGGTTTGCGATTTAGCTTTACCTGCGGCGGCAACACCACCTGCTCCTGCAGCCTGCAAAGGGAACAACAGGAGGCATAATAACGGTAAGACGGATAAACGACTTTTCATTTTAGTATTATTCCCACTACTAGTGTCTACTTGCTAACCTATGCTAAAATACCCATAGTACAGGTTTTATACGCAGAATAAAATTTGTGCGCCGTAAGTATATACCAACCAGAACGGAAGATAATCAGCTCGTCACATTGGTTGTGTTACTAGCACATTTTAAAAATAAGTTGTAGGACCCATGACCGATCTGACGCTACCCACTCCTAGAAATTTTAATTTCTCCCAAGTCACTTTTATCAAAAGTGCCCCCACACTCGCGCAAGCACCCGATGATATCGGGATTGAAGTGGCCTTTGTCGGGCGTTCCAATTCTGGCAAATCCAGTGCCTTAAATGCCATTACCAATCAAAATAGTTTAGCGCGTGCCAGTAAAACCCCAGGCCGTACGCAGCTGATGAATTTCTTTCAGCTGGATGAACATCGGCGCTTAGTAGATTTACCTGGATATGGGTATGCCAAAATCCCCACGCGCGTGCAAAAACAAATCGAAGACTTGTTAAGTAGTTATTTAAGCCAGCGTCGCTGCCTGCAGGGCCTTATTTTATTAATGGATATTCGCCATCCGTTAATGCCCGCAGATTGGCATTTAATTGATTTTTCCACGCAAAATTCTTTACCGGTACATATTTTATTAACCAAAAGTGATAAATTCAAGCGTGGCGCCAGTCAAGCTGCACTATTAGAAACACGCCGCGCACTCACCGGAAATCCTAATGTAACGGTACAAACTTTTTCTGCCCTGCGCCGCTTGGGGATTGAAGAAGCACATAGCAAATTAGATGAATGGTTTAACCTTGAGGACGAGGCCGGGGCGCTGCATCGGTTGCGGTAGTAAGCGCTATCGCTGTCATACTAATGCGCCTCATCCCAATTTTGACCAACCCCTATCTCAACGACCAAGGGCACCGATAATTTTACCGTATTTTGCATGCAATCTCTGATAAGTGCTTTGGCTTCTTCCAACACTTGCGGTTGCACTTCAAAGACTAGCTCGTCATGCACTTGCATGAGCATTTTTATGTCTGATCTTCCCATAATTTTCTTGTCTAACGCTATCATGGCTTTTTTAATAATATCTGCCGCCGTACCTTGCATAGGCGCATTAATTGCGGTACGTTCTGCGCCGCGTTTTCTCCCCACATTTTTAGACAAAATATCTGGCAGATATAAACGGCGCCCAAATATGGTTTCCACATAACCCATTTTGGCTGCCTGCTGGCGAATACGCTCCATATAATCTTTGACCCCTGGATAGCGCTTGAAATATTGCTCCATATATTCTTGCGCGGCTTTTCTATCAATATCTAATTGACGGGACAATCCAAAAGCGGACATCCCGTAAATTAAACCAAAATTAATCGCCTTGGCACTGCGCCGTTGTTCCGGCGTGACCGCACTATATTCAATTCCTAATATTTCACTGGCGGTATATTGATGGATATCAACGTTATCTTGGAATGCTTTTAGCAAGCCTGCATCTTGTGATAAATCCGCCATGATGCGCAATTCAATCTGCGAGTAATCCGCCGCCACTATAACGAATCCTGGTGCCGCTATAAATGCTTGTCTGATTTTTCTGCCCTCTGGAGACCGAATAGGGATATTTTGTAAGTTCGGATCGGATGAAGATAAACGCCCGGTAGCGGTGTTGGCTTGATGATACGAGGTATGTACCCGATTTGTTTGCGGATCTATTTGCAGCGGGAGCTTATCGGTATAGGTAGATTTTAACTTACTCAAGGTGCGATGCGTCAATATCAAGCGCGGCAATTCATAATCATGGCTGAGCTCTTGGAGTACACTTTCTGCGGTGGACGGCGCGCCCGTTGGCGTTCTTTCTACAATAGGCAATCCTAAATCCGTATAGAATATTTCCTGCAATTGTTTGGGTGAACCCAGATTAAATGTTTTGCCCGCCAGAATGTACGCTTGTTCTTCCAGGACTTTTAATTCCTTGGCTAAATATTCACTTTGCGTTTTTAATTTGGCTGCATCTACATAAATACCCTGTTGTTCCATTCTCCACAGCACCGGGATTAAGGGCATTTCAATCTCCCGATACACTGCCTCAAGCTTCGGAATTTGCGCCAGTTTTTCACATAAGGTTTGTTGCAACCGCAAGGTAATATCTGCATCCTCTGCAGCATATGCGGTGGCTTTTTCAATCTCCACTTTATCAAAAGTGATTTGCTTGGCACCTTTGCCCGCAACGGTTTCAAAAGTAATAGTGTCTGCATGCAAATATTTTTTAGCTAAGCTATCCATATCATGCCGCGTGGCAATACTGTTCAAGACATAAGAAGCAAGCATGGTATCATTCTGCAAACCCTTTATTGCAATACCATAGCGCGCCAGAATATGCATATCATATTTAATGTGTTGGCCAATTTTACCAATTTTTGGATTTTCTAAAAATGGTTTTAACTTTGCCAGCACCATTTCTCTATTTAATTGTGCGGGGCAATCCAAATAATGGTGACGCAAGGGAATATATGCCGCAGCATGTGGTGTTACGGCTAAGGAGATCCCCACTAATTCCGCTTGCAAAGGATTGAGGCTCGTGGTTTCCGTATCAATCGCAAAGGTACCCGCGGTATTAAGAAGGTTTAACCAATGCTCCAACTGCGCCATGGTGAAAACGGTTTCATAATGGCCTTTTTCTGCTGGCGTGATGACTTCTTCACTAACCGCGGGCGCATTAGGCGTCAAATCCCGCAACCACGTTTTAAATTCTAATTTTTCATACCAGGTTTTCAACGTGGCAATATCTGCCGGTTTTTGCACCAAGGATTCTATTTTTATGTCTAAAGGGACATCCCGTTGCACGGTTACTAATTTTTTACCCAGGGGTAACTCAGATAAATGCTGACGTAAATTTTCACCAATTTTTCCGGTAATACTATCGGCTTGCTGAATAAGATTATCGAGTGTCCCATACTCCACCAACCATTTCGCGGCAGTTTTGGGCCCCACTTTAGGAACGCCAGGAATGTTATCCACGGTATCCCCCATCAGCGCTAAATAATCAATTATTTGCGCAGGGGTTACGCCAAATTTGGTCACTACGCTGTTTTCATCAAGCACCGCACCCGTCATGGTGTTCACGAGAGTAATATTTTTATCCACACATTGTGCTAAATCCTTATCCCCCGTAGAAATCACGGTTTTAATGTGCGCAAGGGAGGCTTGATGGGCGAGAGTACCAATCACATCATCTGCCTCAACGCCCTCTATGGCGATTAACGGCAAACCCATGGCACGAATCACTGCATGCAAAGGCTCAATTTGTACCTGCAATTCATCCGGCATTGCCGCACGATTGGCTTTATACGCCGGAAAAATTTCATGCCGAAAATTTTTGCTTTTGGTATCAAAAACAATCCCAATATAATCTGGCTTTTCATCAAGCAATAATTTGCGCAACATATTAACAACGCCATACGTGGCACCCGTTGGCATGCCTTGTGTATTGGTTAACGGCGGCAATGCGTGATAGGCTCTAAATAAATAAGAAGAGCCATCTACCAATACCAATTTTTTCGTCATGTTACATCCTATTATTCATAATCTTGTTCTAATAAATCCAGATATGCCGTAAATTCAAATGCTTTGTTGCGCTTTTGCGGCGATGTTTGCCTTAAAATATCTACAGCCACCATTTTTTGTATTATGCTGTTGGCACTATTATACGTAATATGCAATTTCTCAGCCACCTCCGGAATAGTTACTACGGGGTTTTCAAATAAATACCCTAATAACGAGGCATTGAGGTTTTTTTGTACCAAACTTTCCTTCAGCACTTCTATGTCTTTAGCGCGGCGCAAAGCATCTTGGGCACTATAAATAATGCCTTGCAAAAAATACCTAAGCCAGCCCTCAAAGTCTCCTTGTGTTCGTACTTTTTCTAAGCATGCCACATAGGTTCTTTGGGTTTTTTTAAAGTACAGCGAAGGGTATAAAATGGGCTCTTGCAATAATCCTTCTTTGATGAGTAGCGCGGCCAGCAACATTCTATTCATGCGGCTATTCCCTTGCGCAAACGGACGAATCATCGCAAATTGCGCATGTACCAGCCCTACTTTAATCAAGGGCAGCATCTCTGTATTGGTATTAATATATTGTTTCAATTTTATCATTAATTCAGGAACCGCCGTGGCTGGCGGGGCCCACACATTCCCTAAACTTATATTATCGAGCCGATATTGTCCTTGGCGCAATAAAATGGTATGCGCTTTGTAAAGGAGTTTTGAAAAGATGGCTTTCTCTTGCTCGCGCACCCCGGTAATCACCAGGCTTAATGCTTGACTATAATGAAGGACCCCCTGGGTTTCTTTGGTATGCAACATATAATTCGGCGTTAGTGCCTGTGCAAACGTGCTATGCATATTGCCAAGCGCACAAGAAAGGAGACTTTCTTTAATAAGACAGGCTTTTATAAAGCCGCGCTGATGTTGTAAATGCGCAAAACGTTCGTTCAATTGTCCGAGCAAATTATGCGCCTGCCCATAGAGAAAAGCTAAATCTTTGTCTAACGCTAGAGGTGGGTTTTGTGGCGGTAAGGGGCTCGGAATAAAGCATTCCAGAGTACCTGTATGTTCATATACGCCTGTAATTCTTTTCATGGCAGATTTTACTGATTCAATTTTATGTCAATATATGAAATTATAATAACATAATTCATTTTTTATTTCAAATATTGCCATAAAATTGAAATAAGATTAGCTACCCTCTTTGGTCACTACTCATCAGGGAGTCATTCCTCTTTTTGCGCCTGGGGCTGGTGGTACATAACCACTCTGCGACACTTGCCTGCGCGCATGTGCATAGTTTGGCGTGATTATTGGGGGAGAAATACTACAATCTTCCTGAATTGAACTATGCCACTTTTTCTTCAAATCCGTTGTTAACGCTGGAAAAAATTGCTGGTAATTCTGATGGCGCACTAACAGTGCAAAATTAGAAGGACTAGCCTTGGCAAAAATTAACCTTATATACTGTTTTGCTATACTTTCTGCCTCCTCATTCGTGCCATTTGCAAACATTACGCCATGAAATTTATCTAAAAGCGCTGGCGTTAATTGGCCATATTCAGCAATATACAAGAAATTATATCTTGCATAGTTAATTGCATTAGCCCTGCGATTGTACAAAGTGACCCCATTTACCCATGTATACGCAACATGCGCTACCCGTGCAGTCAACGCAAGACCCGCTGCCACATTACTCACACTCAAACCAAACATTAATTCACTGCTATCAAAAAATGAACCTATCAGACCTCCCGCAAACATGAGGAAGGCTCCCGTCCGACCAGCAAAATTTAATATTTTATCTGTTTGCTGCTTATCATTGTCAATCCTTCTCTTTAGCCCTTCTAGGTCTAGCCTTTTATTATCCTTCGGACTTTCTCCAGCCTTATTAACCAAATCAATTGGAACACCCGCACTAATCATTGCTATAAGCATTTTAGACCTGACATATATATCATCAATCTGAGCTGCAATATGGAGAGGAGAATTTCCTTCCTCATCACGGGTGTTATATTTTTCAAGATCAGCACAATGT
>Ga0207075_1024_pt1 | contig 41599 bp, 43 predicted proteins | sample Alteio_BWMinHeat_64_FD_153587 | JGI IMG/M metagenome (GOLD analysis project Ga0207075, IMG submission 153587) | Enriched cells from forest soil in Barre Woods Harvard Forest LTER site, Petersham, Massachusetts, United States -... | ecosystem: Environmental > Terrestrial > Soil > Temperate forest >... | reverse complement strand
AAATTAATTTTAGGAATTATTGCCCTGATTTTAATACAACTTTTCTCTAAATAGATGAATCTAACCTCAGTTAACTACATATTTCCTGTTCCGATACATAGAAAGAGAAAAAGGGTGAAATTTGTAATGTGTAACAACACGTAAATTTATAGATAGGATAGAGAAATTATGCCTACAACCGGACCAATATCAGAACCTGTTCTAGTGGCGGTTCAACGATTAACAGATGCGTACCGTCAGATCGAAAATATAAAAAACTTCTTGTACCATAACGAAATAGAAAGAAGTGACGTCAGAGCATTTGAATTAATATTAAATAGCAATATCCGCATAGCGCAGGAAATTTTAGAGCAATACAGCGATAACACTGAATTCATGAATACACCCATTGAATGGAGCGGCAATCAAATAACCCCTAAACAAATTAATGATAATCTACGCCCTGAATCATTACAAGACATTCATCATGCAATAGAAGCGCGATTACGCGGCACAGCGCCTACAGATGAACCCGCACATGTTGAAGTATTACCCATTCATCAACTATTACTTAATCTAGAATTTTTTGAACATCAAGTATCTGATACGTCTGCCCCTCTCCCACAACCTCCCATAAAATACCTTGCTATTCAAGGCGGTGGCGCAAAAGGAGCTGCTTATCCCAGCGTAGCAATGGCATTAGACGACAACGGCTATTTAGATGATATAGAGGTTGTTCTTGGGGCCTCTGCTGGTGCGATTACTGCTTTCTCTTTGGGGCTAGGATTAAGTGGCGAACAATTTCAGAAATTATCAGATCAATTAAATTTTACAGATTTTTTAGATGGATATGCACCAGCTGAAGGAGTAGCTGGGATAGTCATGCGTTTAGCAATTTCAGGAGGCTCGCCAGGAGAAACGTTCCATAATCTGGCACGCTATATGTTGGCTGAAGTCGTTGGAGATCCAGATATTACTTTTGCTGAATTACATGAATTACGCAAAAGCAGACCAGAACTTAAAGACATGATTTTTAAAGCAACCTGCATTGATAGTACCGCAGTATATCTCAAAAATCAGTCTATAACTTTTTCCTATAGTGATCCTAATACTAGAGATGTTAAAATAGCAGATGCCTTAAGAGCTTCCATGTCATTTCCAGGCGCATTTATAGCGTGGCCAGTACGCAAAAAAAATGGTGACGACGTCGGTTTATTTTCTGACGGAGGTATTTTAAATAACTATCCTATTGATGTTTGTGACGGGAATGATTTTGCAGATCCACGCTTTCCTCGCATTGAGGGAGAAGATAAAAACAAAATATTGCACCGGGTTAACCCCTGCGCTGTTGGCTTAAGCTTAACTTCATTAGAGAATCTTGATCCTAGAATAACAGAGCAAGGTCCAAAAATAGCCGCTGAACTAGCGCCTGTTATTCAGAAAAGAGCAATAAAAGAGCGAGAAGAAAAATTTAAAATCACGCTAAGTCGTGCACAAAAACTTTATAAAGGAGAATCTCCGGCTCTTTATAAATTGGGAAGGGCATTATTTTCTCATGTTGTAGGAACACTTATTAAAGAAGATATGGCAGAAAAACAGAATATTTATAGAAATCAAACGGTTCAAATACCCACCGTCGGAGTAGGAACACTTGAATTTGATGTAGCAACTGAATCGCCTGAAAAATATGCGGCAATTAAAGAAGCTGCGTATGGTGCGATGCAGAATTGGCTTAATTCACATAAAGATGAAGGTGCAGCATATGCAAATGGAGATCCTGGCGCACTTGCACCAGAGCTTAAAAATCTTTCTCCTAAACATCAGCTTGAAATTTTATGTAAAGAATTTTATAAAGAACAGTCTCGATTATCAAAAGTACATAAAAATCTCAGAGATTCAAATAATGTTAAATTAAAATATCTAGCTTTTCACATTAAGCGCTTAAAGAAGGCATGTTCTCCAGAGGATATTTTGGCAGCTCAAACAATGGCCTATGAAATTTATACCCGAGAAAAGGCAGCAATACTTCAAGCAAGAGCACACATTGAAAATATTATACAGAAAGATATAATACTTAGAAATATCTATGACAATTTATTAGATTCTGATCCTGAAAGAAGAGAGCGAGCCATCCTTATACTTAAAGGTCAACTTAGTAAAATTATTCCTTTATCCTTAGAAAAACTTGATGGTGTACATAATTTATTAGGTATGTTAGCAACGCTACCCATAGAAGAAACCAATGAAATTATTTCACTCATGCATAAAACTTACGATAGATGCCTTATGCACAATCGCATGATTGAAATAAAATATTCATTTGCAACAATGCTAAACAATTTTGCTTCGCCAACTATTATTGATGGTCTATTAGAAAGTAGCAACCCAAGCGATCGCTTTTTACTACTTTTACGGGATGGCTATGATCCGTTACATGTGCAACCTTCAACAGATCGAAATGCCTTTCAGGAAGTCATTGAACGCAATAATTATGGTCTCTTTAGAACCATGATAAACAATACAAAATTAAATGAAAAACAAGCAGATGATATATTACGTTATGCTTATGAACATGGGGAACCTGATTTTCTAAATAAGCTTAATGAAGATAGAGAATTGTGCAATAAATTTAAACCCTATCCCCTTCAACAGAGTTATGCCTATGCAGCAATCATGACAGGGCCTAAATCATCTATTTGCCAAACAATATCTGAAAAGCTATGGCCAGCAGATAAACCAAAAATAAGCACTGCCGAGTGTGGCCGACTTGAAATTCATAGAACAAATCTTCAGCGCAATTTAGATCGCTTATTTGAGATAGCACAATCACCCACAGCACCTAACATGACAGAAATAGCGGATTTAACTCGGCAAATAGGAATGGACACCGTGCTTTCAGCGAGGAAAAGAGGGAAATCACTTTTATATACCGCCAGTGAAGCAGGAAATATAGATTTGGTGCTATATTTGCGAAATAATGAGATAGATGCATCTGTAAATGATGCAGGACCAATTGATTGTCCTTGTGCATTATTAGCTGCAGCAAAAAATAATCATTCAGAGGTGGTTGTTGCACTTATGAATAGTATACACTACGTTGGACGCTATAAAGAAATTACACGACAAATAACGGAAGCATTCAGTAACAGAATTGCATTACATTATTTAGCTGTCAATGGCACCCCAGAGGCATTTTTTGCTGTTCTTAACGGAGGTGGCGTTTTTAGTAAAAACATTGATGTTGCACAAGATGTAGATGCTCAAGGATATACAGCCTTACATTATCTTATTGAAAACAATAGAATTGATATATTAAGCAATTTACCTCAAATTGATCTTATATTTGGCGAGAAAAATACGGTTCGAGAAATGGTATATGCATTAAAAAGCAATAAACCTGAGGTACTTAATACAATATGCTCACAGTTATCTGCAGCCTCAGTCACACGTATTCAACGACTTGTCGAAGAACAATTTCCAGAAAGTGAAGCATTAGAAAATATTACCGGTGTCACCGCACCAAAAGGGACCGTATCTGATTCAATTACAGGATTTGCAGTTGATTTTTTTAGAGCCGCAAGAAGCGGTGCAAGATTCAGTTACGCGCAACCTGCCTCTGCTGCAAAAGCTGTCACGGCAAGTGCCCTATCTTGGATGGCATATGGGGTTTCTACTGCAGCTGGAGGCTTAGTGGCTGCCAGCGCTGCCGTAGTTGAAGGTATAAAAAGTACCGCACATCAATATGCAAAAGTTGCGCCTGAAAGAATTATTCAATTAAGCGTAATGGAAATATTAGCAAAACAATTAGAAGAAAATTATAGCTTAGAAAATATTGTAAAATTTATAGGTACGTTGTTAATTATCCATAAACAAACAGGAGAAAATAGTGATTTACATATCTCCATAGAAAGAACTTTAAAGAATATACAAGATCAGCTCTTTCCAGATATAGAAGCAAATGACGATTTTGCACAACTTTTAACGACCAGTATGCGCTATGTTACTTTGAATCATAATACAGTATATAGTGAAGACCTTTTTAATCAAGTGCAAAGGACTACACAAATGAAACCAATAGATATACGTGAACCTTTCGATCAGATTAGCAAGGAAGCAACGCCGCCCATGGAGTTTACCGAAAGCTTAATACGCTTTGAAATTCCTCCTATTGATGAAGGTTCTTTAAAAAGATTAACACATACTTTTCGAGAAGATTTGCGAACCTATATAGCATATCGGCAAATAGGTGTTGAATTAGAACCGTTGATTCCCGAGATTTTAAGAAGACAAGCAGAACCTGTTGTACTGAGAGATCAAAAAAGCGCAGAAGTAGTACCAGCCAGAGAAAATTTTAATGCTGTGCCTCTATTAACTGAATTAAAAACTCATTTAGATTCTTACTGGGACAGTATGGGGCCAAAGGCCTGGTACAGTTTATCAGGAGCGACTAATCTCAATAGACCTGCGCAAACTCAAATTTTAAGAGCACTTATTACTCAAATGCTCGTCAGAGGCGATATAAGAAATATAGATAAAAATGATCAGGAAATAGCTATATTGGTAGGTTTAGTAAAAAAGCTATTTAACATGGCAACAGATCCTAAGGATAAAAATAGTTATTTTTATCAATATCTTGAAAATTATGGCATGACGCCTTTGCATAAAGAACTTGGTGCCCGATATAGCAATGATGTTACTATTGATGGTCCTACCATAGATAGATTATTGAATGCTGAAAGCATCGGTTTGATAAGAGCACAAATGATAAAAATTGATAATACGCTAGGTGATCCTAGCAACCATAAAATAGATGAAGTGATAAATGACGTCAAAACTGCATTAAGCGCTTCTCCTGCACCCCAAAGTGCACCACGCCGTTAGGCGTTTAATATCCGGCAAGTCTTATCATATTGCTGGTATTAATATGATAATAGAAGCCAAGATATGTTTGTTGCAACTTTTTTGTTCCATCATTTTTTGATTAAAAAATACCGATTAGATGATGCTGAACAGATTTTTCAAGATTTACCAAAGGATCTGAGAAATATAATTAAAAATCTAGGGAAAAAATCAACTCAAGACAAAATGGAGGAAGCTATTCTAGCGCTATGTTCGTGGAAGGAAATGTCAGCTGATAATTTAGCCTGCCTCCTCAAAAGAAAAAACACTAGAGAAATATGTAGCACTCATGGGGATGAATTCTGGTGGGCCTGCTAGGACTCGAACCTAGGACCAAGGGATTATGAGTCCCCTGCTCTAACCAACTGAGCTACAGGCCCAAAAAGCCATACAATAATACAACCGTTTGAGAAAAATGTCACTTGACGGGATTTTGTTCCTCTTCGTCTTCGCCTTCAATTAAGAAGCTACGCAAGTCATCCGCTCGACTTGGTTGGCGAAGTTTACGTAAGGCTTTAGCTTCAATTTGACGGATGCGCTCACGCGTCACATCAAACTGTTTACCCACTTCTTCTAATGTGTGATCGGTATTCATATCTATACCAAAACGCATACGCAATACTTTAGCTTCACGTGCGGTTAACGTAGATAAAATACGCCGTGTGGCTTCACGCAAGCCTGCAGTGGTTGCAGAATCCGAAGGCGATGCAATAACCGTATCTTCAATAAAATCCCCTAAATGAGAATCTTCATCATCCCCAATAGGCGTTTCCATTGAAATAGGTTCTTTAGCGATCTTAAGGACCTTACGAATTTTATCTTCTGGCATTGCCATACGCTTACCCAGCTCTTCTGGGGTAGGTTCACGGCCCATTTCTTGTAGCATTTGTCTGGCGACACGATTAAGCTTATTAATCGTTTCAATCATATGTACCGGAATACGAATGGTACGCGCTTGGTCAGCAATGGAGCGGGTAATCGCTTGACGAATCCACCAAGTGGCATAGGTCGAGAATTTATACCCACGGCGATATTCAAACTTATCCACCGCCTTCATTAAGCCAATGTTACCTTCTTGAATCAAATCCAAAAACTGTAAGCCACGGTTGGTATATTTCTTGGCAATTGAGATCACTAAACGTAAATTTGCTTCCACCATTTCTTTCTTGGCACGACGTGCTTTAGCTTCGCCAATAGACATATTACGATGCAGTTCTTTAATCGCAACGATGCTGCGTCCAGCGTTGATTTCAATGGTGCGCAGTTGATCTTGGAACGCCAATACCTCGTCTTTAATTTTCTTAAACTCAGCAGAATAAGGTTTGTTAGAGTTGATATGTTGATCTATCCATTCCTTGTTGACTTCATTTCCTGGGAAATTGGTCACAAAGAGTTGCCGTGACATTTTTCCTTTTTGCACACACAGCGCCATAATGGCTTTTTCTAGAAAACGAATGTCTTCTAGGAGCTTGCGCATAAAGCCGACCAGTTCATCAAATAGGCGCGGTACAAATTTAAATACGGCAAACACCGCAGCCATTTCCTGATAACGCTGTACCGTTTGAGGATGATCCAATCCTAAAGACTTTTCAGCTTCCATGACATTATCGTAAGCTTCTTGTAACCTGTCAAAATGCATCTTGGCTAATTCAGGATCGGGGCCTGTATCTAATTCCTCAACCGCTGCGTCCGTTTCTACTTCTTCATCTAATACTGCGGCAACAGCTTCAAGCTCTGCTTCAGGAACAATTTCCATTAATGGCATGCCAGTGCCAGTATTGCCACCCGCACTTCCTGTAGAACCTTCTTCTTCATCAACGACTGCAAAGCCATTCATAATATCCGCCAAACGGATTTGATCAGCACGATAACGATTATATTCTTTTAAGATATGTGCAATATTAGGAGGATAAGCCGCCAAAGAGCTCAATACTTGATGGAGTCCCACTTCAATACGTTTTGCAATTTCAATTTCACCTTGGCGGGTCAATAATTCTACGGTACCCATTTCGCGCATATACATGCGTACCGGATCGGTTGTACGTCCAAATTCACTATCTGCAGAAGCAAAAGATAATGCCTCAGCGGCTTCGCGCGCGGCTTCATCATCAATGATAGTTTCAGATAAATTCAGTGCATCTTCATCGGGGGCATCTTCATAAACATCAATACCCATGTCATTCATCATACTAATGATGTCTTCGACCTGTTCAGGCTCGACAATATGGTACGGCAACAAATCACTGATTTCAGCGTATGTTAAATAGCCCTTTTCTTTCCCTGCGGCAATTAAATCCTGTAATTGTGTTGCTGCTTGTTGCTCGTGGTCGACATGATTCATAGTAGGGTTCACCTTAAGTAATACTTAAACCACCGGGTAAAGAATCCTCTACCTCGAGGTAACCGCCAATTCTATCCATAATTTCCGTTTTAAGCCATACGTTGAGCTACCCGCTCTTGAAAATTCGTTCACCTCTACTTAGTTAGAGTGTCAACATTTAAATAGATTCCACATATTGCAAAAATTCCTTCAACTGCTGTTTTTCTTCAGGGGTTAGCTCCCTAGTCTTTGATTTTTGAAGTAATTTTTCGGTTACTTCCTTGCGACCTATCACAATTAACCTATCCAGTGCACCCAAAAACTCTGCCTCGAGCCCTTCATCTGAAAGGAGCATGATCCGGTTTTCACAATCCGCTAAGTGTTTTAATTCAGCATTTTGGCCCTGTAGCTGTTGGTGCAATGCCTCACCGGTAATACTTGGCTGTTCATTTATCCAGTCTACTATTTTGTTCAAAAGCACAATTCCAGGGGCCGTTATCTCTTGCCACAGCGGTCTTTTGGCGCTTGCCAGGGCATGTAAATGTGGCGCTCTGAGCAGTAAAGCACTGGCCAGAAAAGCAGGCGCTAATGGTTGTGGCGGTGGTAGCACTTTATTCTTTTTCCATCCTCGTGATGAGAAAGAACGAAAAGACTTCTCTCCCCTAACCACCTCAACGGAGCTAGCGGCTAATTGCGCTAATTGTTCAAACATCATTTCTTTAAAAATACCATCGGGAATTTGCGCAATGAAGGTTCTCGCGGTATTTGCAAAACGGGCTCGATTATCAACGGAATCCAAAGGGGTTTGCTGGCTGAGTATAGAAAAAAAGTACTCTGATAACGGCGTACTATTTTCCGTCAATGCCAAAAAAGCAGCAGCCCCTTGTTGACGCACATACGTATCCGGATCGGTCCCTTGCGGCAAAAATACAAACCGTACTTGACGCGGCTGCACTAAAAGCGGCAAAACTAATTGCAACGCTTTCCATGCCGCCGCTTGCCCCGCTTTGTCCCCATCAAAACAAAAAACCACATCATCTACGAGTTGGAACAAACTGGTTAAATGATGCACCGTCATTGCCGTACCCAAAGTTGCCAGTGCACCCATTATCCCAAATTGCGCAAGGGCGATTACATCCAAATATCCTTCAACCACAAGTGCGCTTTTCCATTTTTGTCGCGACTTTAATGCTTCATAGATCCCATATAAACAATAACCCTTTTGAAATATGGGAGATTCAGGTGAATTTAGATATTTGGGTTGGCTATCATCAATAACCCGCCCCCCAAAGCCTAAGACTTCCCCTTTACGATTTCGAATAGGAAACATGATACGCTGTCGAAAACGATCATAAAAACGACCCTGCTCATGTTTAATAATCAATCCCGTTTGTTCAAGCACTTGCAACACTTCAGAATCATTTTGAAAATGAGAAAGCAGGTTGTCCCACCCTGCAGGGGCAAATCCTAACCCAAAGGCTTTGGCCACCGTGCCGGTTAATCCTCTGGCCTTAAGATAGTGAACCGCATGCGATGCTCCAGGATGATGCTTTAGTTGTGCGCTATAAAATTCTGCAACCCTATTTAGCACTGCAGTGGTACTTAATTTCACTTGTGCTTTAGCACTTTCTTGCGCATCTTTGGGAATAGTCAGTCCTAAACGCGAAGCCAATTTTTCCAGTGCATCAATAAAAGGTAAACCTTCATATTCCATGATAAATCGAATGGCATCACCATGCGCACCACAGCCAAAACAATGATAAAATTGCTTGGCTGCATTGACAGTAAAAGAGGGGGTTTTTTCATTATGGAAAGGACAGCAAGCACTATAATTTATACCGGATTTCTTTAATTTAACGCTTGCTTGAATTAAAGAAACGATATCCGTTTTAGCAAGTACCGATTCAATAAAATGCTCGGGGATCAGTGATTAATTTCCTGCTAACAAATTTTTAACCTGTGCGCTGACTTGTCCAATATCTGCACGCCCCTGTAGCTTTGGCTTTAAAATAGCCATGACTTTACCCATCTCTTGTGGGCTCGTGGCGCTAGATTCTTTGATTGCAGCTTCAATGAGTTGACGAATTTCTGCATCCGTCAGCGCTGCTGGCATAAATGTTTGAATGATATCCATCTCAAACTGCTCTTTTGCCGCCAAATCTTCACGACCCGCCGCGGTAAATTGCGAGAATGAGTCACGGCGTTGTTTTTGCATTTTATCCAAAACCGCAAGTTCACGCGCTGTATCTAATTGGATACGCTCATCCACTTCAATACGCTTAATCTCAGATGAGATTAAGCGTAATACCATCAAGCGATCTTTCTCTTGCGCCCGCATGGCTTTTTTTATTTCTTCAAGAACATGCTCTTTGATGCTCTGTGACATACACGCCGCCTAATTTAGTGTTGTTGACGTCCACGACCACCACTGCTAGCACCATTGGAACCGCTACTGCTACCAGTACCACGGCCAGCAGATGAGGAACTACTACCGCCCCGTTCACGTTCACCACCGGTGCTACCACCACGGGTTTCACGCATTTGTTTTTTGCGGAAGCGTTTCACTGCTGCTGCTAATGCACGTTTTTTCTTTTCAGAAGGGGTTTCATGGAATTCCCGACGTCGCATTTCTGATAAAACACCCGATTTCTCTACTACACGTTTAAAACGGCGAATAGCCGAATCAAAGCCTTCGTTTTCCCGAACCTTAATCCCAGGCATGAATACTGTCACCTCTATAGTTAAAAAAATATAATTTAAGCTGGCTATTGAACTATACACCAAATTGTGGACAATACAACTAACCAGTCCCATGGACATTTCTCTCGTTGGGCGGCAATTTTACAACTATTTACTAAAAAGGTTAAGGCTTAATATCATTATGCGCGTTTTAGGCATCGAAACTTCATGTGATGAGACCGGAATTGCTCTTTATGATAGCAAAGCTGGTCTACTTGCCCATAAAATATTTAGCCAAAAGACTCATATTGAGTATGGTGGCGTAGTTCCGGAATTAGCCTCAAGAGATCATGTTCGTAAAACCTTACCCATGATTCAGGCCTTACTCAAAGCCACCGATTTAAGTCCTACGGATGTGGATGGCATTGCTTATACCGCAGGTCCGGGGTTAGTTGGCGCTTTAATGGTAGGTGCGGTCATTGGCAAAAGTTTAGGCTTTGCTTGGCAAATTCCCACCATTGGCGTCCATCATATAGAAGGTCACTTGCTTGCCCCCATGTTAGAAGCGGATCCCCCGGCTTTCCCCTTTGTTGCCTTATTAGTGTCCGGTGGGCATACCCAATTAATCAAAGTCATGCAAGTAGGAGCATATGAAATCCTTGGCGAATCGCTGGATGATGCGGCAGGTGAGGCCTTTGATAAAACGGCAAAGCTCTTAGGATTGCCCTATCCTGGTGGCCCCCATCTTGCAAAACTGGCACAGGAAGGTGATGCCATGCGCTTTAACTTCCCACGGCCCCTCATTAAACAAAAGTTAAATTTTAGTTTTAGTGGTCTTAAAACCCATGTCGCCAATACCATTGCCAAAATGGGGCATGACGCCCAAACACGCGCAGATATTGCTGCTTCTTTTGAAAAAGCCGTGGTGGCATCTTTGATGACTAAAGCCGTGCATGCACTTGAAGTAACCGGCTTAAAACATCTAGTCATTGCCGGTGGTGTAGGCGCGAATCAAAATCTACGTCAAAGTCTCTCTCTGCTGGGCAAGCAACAAGGATTTGCCGTTACCTATCCACGCAGTGAATTTTGCACAGACAATGGTGCAATGATTGCTTATGCCGGCTGTCAACGCTTATTAGCTGGCGAACAAGACAACGATAGCATTAAAGTCCGTGCCCGTTGGCCGCTTACCGAACTGAGGATTCCTTGCCCTTCCATAAGCGATAAATATTGCTACGATGCCGCCATATGATGAGCAATGCTAATACGCTGAGTACCACACCATAGCGCTTATCTAATAGCCAATAGGCGGCAAACGGCATACTGACTATTGCCAACAATGAAGATATTGATGAAATACGAAAAAGCACAAAAACTCCCAGCCAAACCAGCACAAAAATGCCGCCTAAGAGGGGGGTAAGACCCCATAAAGCGCCCAACGCGGTCGCCACGCCTTTGCCACCTTGAAACTTCAGAAAAATGGGGAAAAGATGCCCAAGCACAGCGGCCAGCATCACCGCACTAATAACCCAAGGATTAGGCGTGGCTAATTTAATGAGCATCACGGGGACAAAACCCTTAAGAACATCCCCTAATAACGTTATTAACGCTGGGAAACGTCCCCCTACGCGCAATACATTGGTAGCGCCGGGATTGCCAGAACCTTGTGAGCGCGGATCGGGGAGTTTACATAAGCGGGAAACTAAAATGGCACAAGGAACCGAGCCTAGCAAATAGGCGCCACTTACCCCCAGTCCTAACATTGTCCATAAATGCAGATCACGCAACTTTTCCTCTCCCAGCGCCATTCAAAAAATGATATAGTCATTTTCCTTTATTTTATGAGTGTAATCAATGGACAAGTTAGTTATCAATGATATAAAACTCACCACCATTATCGGCGTTCATGCTTGGGAAAAGCAGTGCCCGCAAACAGTGCTGCTGGACTTGATGCTCCAAACGAATACCGCCAGCATTGCTAAAACGGATGATATTGCCGATGCGATTGATTATGACAAAGTGGTACACCATTTATTAGCTTATAGTGAAAAACAGCGGTTTCAACTTATTGAAACCTTGGCACATCATCTGGCTTTAGAAATACTCCAGCATTTTAATACCTCCTGGGTTCACATTACGTTGCGCAAGCCCGGTGCCTTAACACCTGCCAATGTCGCCATTATCATTGAACGCAGCAAATGATGAATACTGCGCTTTACCATACACTGCAAGAAACCGCGGCCCGAAATGGTGGCGGAATGAGTTTTGCAGAATTTATGCATCTTGCACTGTATGCGCCTGGATTAGGTTACTATAGTGCAGGCCTACCCAAATTAGGACCGCAAGGGGATTTTATAACCGCGCCTGAAATCTCTCCGTTATTTTCACAATGCCTTGCCCTGCAATGCCAACAGATACTCTCTCCATTGGTTGATGGGTGTATTTTAGAATTAGGTGCTGGCAGCGGTAAAATGGCTGCTGAAATTATCCGCACACTTTCCAAGCACGATGCTTTACCTAAGTATTATTATATTTTAGAAGTAAGTGCTGATTTACGGCAGCGCCAACAAGTTTACTTACAAGCAGAATGCCCGGATTTTTTTGCAAATATTCTTTGGCTAGATAGATTGCCGGAAAAACCCTTTAACGGCATTATTTTAGGCAATGAAGTTATCGATGCCATGCCGGTCCATCTTTTTCAAATTAATGATAATCATGAAGTAAGCGAAGGCTATGTAAGCAAAATTGCCAACACCTGGCAATGTACTTTTCGCACGCCTTTTACGCCAGGTTTGAAAGAAGCGGTGCACCAATTGCAACAAAGATTACCAGAACCACTAAGCGCAGGTTACACTTCAGAAATTAATTTACGGCTAGAACCTTGGCTCGCGAGTTTACGGGATTGTTTAGCACAAGGCGTCATGATATTTTTAGATTATGGCTTTCCCAGTCATGAGTATTATCATCCTTCTCGCAGCATGGGCACGTTGATGTGTCATTTTCGTCACCGCGCCCATCCCCAACCTTTTGAAAATATTGGCCTACAAGATATCACTGCGCATGTGGATTTTACGGCGCTGGCCTTAGCAGCACAAAATTGTCAATTAACTATTGCCGGGTTTACCCATCAATGTGCTTTTTTATTATCCAATGGGTTATTATCATTGGCAGAAAACATGCCGCAAAGCTATCTACTTTCACAGCAAGTTCAACAATTAATCCAAACTCATGAAATGGGTGAATTATGTAAAGTGATGGCCTTAAGCTCTAATTTTGATGAACCCTTACAAGGATTTACTTTATTGGATCATCGGTATCGGTTGTAAATCTTGCGCGCAAGGAATCTAATTAGTGTGATGCTGATCTTCTAGGCTTTGAATTATCCCCCAAAAGATTTTCATAAGGGATCCTTAATTCATTATGGATTTTTTTTATTAAAGAAAGTGAAATGGCCCTTTCCCCACTAAGTATTTCAGAGGCTCTATTTGCTCCAACTATTCTGGCAAAATCGGCTTGCGTCATACCTAATTGCTCTAAACGGAACTTAATAGCAGATATTGGATCTGGGGCAGTAATTGGAAATTCTTCTTCCTCATATCTTTCAACAAGAATTGCCAATATTTCCAGTTCATCACCTTCTGGAGTATCTAATTCAGCATGCATTAAATTATCAATTCGTTTTAAAGCATTTTTATAATCTTTTTCAGTTCTAATGGGTTTTATGTTCATATAGTCTCCGCATCTATTTCGTCGTATTGTTATAGCAGAAATTTCCCAAAATGGGAATGCTTACTCTCTTTATTTCCACCTCCTATCAGGATTTATAGCGCAAATATCGCATTCATCTTTCAAACTATTATTTGGGGATATTTTAAGGGCCTTTGTTATTAAGGAATTTTAAGTGCCATTGTAATTGCCTGCAGCCGTGCTGCACGCACGGCAGCTTTAATTCCTTCCCCGGTTTGGTCAGAATTTTTTATCACCGCATCTAAATCTAAAGCTTGCGCAGCAGTTAATGCACTTTTTAATATCGGCAAACTGGGATGTTTTGCCATATCATAACCAGGACGTCCTCTAAAATCTGCTTCACAGACTAATAAAAAAGAGATAAAGCGTTCCGGGCGACGAAAAGCATCACCCTGTTCTAACAGGCTGAGAATTGCATCGGCACTTTTACCCGGAATTTCATAACATTCCCCATGCATACGCGTTGCTAATTCTGCCAATGCTTGAAAATCATTGGGAACGCGTAACCGCTGACAAAGCTGCGTTACTAAAGCAACCCCTTTATGCTCATGCCCTGGATGCTTAGGCCAAAGATTTTTAGGGGTAAGGCCTTTACCGACATCATGTAACAATGCGGCAAAACGTACACGTGGGTCATTACTTAATTGCGTGGCTTGTTGCAATACTAATTCATTATGAATACCGGTATCAATTTCAGGATGAGAAGCAGGAGATTGCGGCACGCCATATAAGTTATCAATTTCTGGCAATAAGCGTTGTAACGCGCCACAGGCGCGCAATGTTTGAATGAAGGCCACGGGGCTGGCTTCACTGAGCGCTTGCGCAAGTTCTTTCCACACCCGCTCTGGCACTAAATAATCGAGCTCACCATTTTCACCCATTTTACGCATCAAAGCTAACGTTTCTGGTGCTACCCTAAAGCCTAAGGGAGCAAAGCGTGCCATAAAACGCGCCACGCGTAGCACCCGCACCGGATCTTCCACAAAAGCCACAGAAACATGCCGCAATATGCGATTTTTTAAATCCGCTTGACCATTAAAAGGATCGATTATTTTGCCATCCGTGGTTTTGGCCATGGCATTAATGGTTAAATCTCGCCTACTTAAATCTTCCTCTAAAGTCACGCTGGGTGAGGTATCAAAAACAAAGCCGGCATATCCCCCTGCCACTTTACGCTCAAGACGCGCAAGCGCATACTCTTCTTTAGTTTCAGGATGTAAAAATACCGGAAACGATTTACCGACGGGTAAAAATCCGGCTTGAAGCATACTTTCAGGAGCAGCATTCACCACTACCCAATCACGCTCTTTTACTGGCAATCCTAATAATTCATCACGAACGGCACCGCCCACTAAATAAGTTTTCAACGCTGTGCTCCTTGCATGAGATGATAAACCACGTCACCCGCTGTTTTTTGTTTTAATAACTGCCAACCTTGCGGCAATATGTGAAGTGGTTGCGCTGATTCACAATAAATGCGTGTTTGATGATTCACCAATGTGCTGCCTTCTAGTAACTTCAGACATGACGGTAAATGCACTGAGGCAAAAGGGGGATCTAAAAAAATAATATCAAAAGCAGGCTCTTTTTCGCGCACATGCGCCAGCCATTTTATCGCATCCATGGCGATAAATTCACAAGCAGCTGCTGTCTCGAACCGTTGCGCGGTCTTTTTAATAATGTTGAGCGTCGCTGGATGACTATCAATAAAATGTACCTGCAAAGCACCCCGAGAAAGCGCTTCAAAACCTAACACCCCCGTGCCGGCAAAAAGATCTAAACACCGCGCTTTGACAATAAAAGGGGCCAACCAGTTAAACAGCGTTTCGCGCACCCGCGCGGGAGTTGGACGTAACCCCGGATATTCCGGGACATCTAAAAAACGACCCCGCCAACAGCCAGCAATAATGCGAATGCGCCCCAAGCAACCTACCCTTGCTGCCCACCAACCATGACCACTACAGTGTGATCGGGTGAAATGCGTTTTTGAAATGCATGTTGAATATCTGCCACCGTGAGTTTTTCAACCGCGGGTTTAAATTGATTCAAGTAATCTAAAGGCAAGTCATAAAAACCCAGCGTAGCGACTTGATGACAAATCGCGCTATTGCTATCAAATTGCAGCGCATAGCCGCCTAATAAATTTTGCTTTGCTTGCACCAATTCTTGCTCCGTTGGACCTTTAGCCACAAACTCTTTCAGCAACGCTTGCATCATTTCTGAGGCTTTCTCGGCTTGATCATTACGCGTTTGACAGCCCATCATAAACGGCCCCCGATCACGCATTGCCGTAAAATAACTATAAGCAGAATAGGCTAAACCATGCTGATTGCGCACCGTGTTAAAAATACGGGTCACAGAGCCATTCCCACCCAAAATATGATTGCCTACATAGAGGGCGTAATAATCTGGATCATTTTGCTTTAATCCTGGCTCACCAATTAAAATGGTGGTTTGTGCAGCAGGAAAATTTATTCGCTTGATGACTTTTTCTTTGACATCCGCCACCACCGGGAGAGGCGCTGGCTTTTCACCCGTGGGTAACGCATTCGTTAATGATTGCGCAATTTCATCCGCTTCAGGAAGCGTCAAATCGCCCACAATCGTTACCACCGCATTTTTGGCCACATAATATTGCTGATAAAAAGCTTTTACATCCGCAACAGTTATGGCTTGGATTGATTTTTCATCCCCTAAAACCCAATTAGCATATGGCTGATGAGGGTATAATAAAGAGAAAAAAGCACGGCTGGCAACTTGGCCCGGTTTTTGTGCTTGATATTTTAAAGTACTCAAGGCATTTTGCTGCAAGCGCTTTAAGCCATTTTCAGGAAAATGTGGCTGCGTTAAAATAGCCGCCAAGTTCTCCACGGCAGGTTGTAATTGCGTTTTCTCAGATAAACTTCTTAAATGTACAAGGGCCATATCGCGTTGAGATTCTGCATTATATTGCGCACCCACATTATCAAAATTCTCCGCAACTTGATCTGCAGATAAATGCGCCGTCCCTTCTGCTAATAAAAGATTGGTTAAATACGCGAGGCCCCCTTTTTCACCATTACGGGCACTCCCTGCATCAAAGACTATTTCAATATCTACCATGGGCAAGGTTGGAACACGCACAAAGTAAACCGGAACACCATGCTCTGTCACCCAATGTGAAATATGCAAAATCCCCTTTACTTCTTTATATGATGCGTTTGCTTTCATCTTGAGCTCTCCTTTGGACTTATGCATCTTAGGCTCAATGCTGTGTTTATTCTTAAAAATTAATACCAACGCGACCACAACCAGTGTTATCACTACAATCTGTAGCCAACGAGCATATTGCTTTTTTTCTTTGTTGTTCACCGTCATGGGTTTGCCTTTTCCTTATTGACTTTCTCTGGAACGAGTTCGGCTATGGTTAAGTGTTTTTCAAGCAGATATTTTTTTGCTACCGCTTGAATTTGCATTGCCGTGACGGCTTTAATTTTATCTACAAAGCCATCTGCGACTTGCCATCCTAAACCAACAGTCTCTAAAATCCCCAGCAAAGTAGCTTGTTCAGACATGGAATCTTTCTCAAAGACTTCCCCTGCCAATAGTTGCGTTTTAACCCGCTGCAATTCTTGCGGGGTGACCGGCTTTGTTTTGAGCAATTCAATTTGCGCCATCACTTTTTTCTCTAAATCCGCCACACTCACCCCTTCAGCCGGTACCGCTGTTATCATAAATTGTGTGGGAAATTGTTTAAAAATATCGTACCCAGTGCCAATATCAGCAGCAACTTCTTGCCCTCTGACCAACTCACGATTAAGCCGCGAGCTATCACCACTGCTCAACAACGCGCTCATCACCATTAAAGCATAACATTCGGTTTCTGCAGATGCGGATTTTAAAGTGGGCACATCAAATCCCCACATCATATAGGGAAGTTTTGCCGGCACTTCTACTTTAAGACGTCGCTCACCTAATGCCGTTAATTCTTTATTACTTTTAATCACCGGTACCACGCGCGCGGGTATGTTACCAAAATATTTTTGCGCTAATTGAAAAACCTGTTCCGGCTGCACATCTCCTACCACAATCAGCGTGGCGTTATTGGGGGCATACCATTTTTGATACCAATCACGCAAATCCGTAACCGTCATATGATCTAAATCATCCTGCCAACCAATAATGGGGTGATGGTAAGGTCCCATCAGATTGGCCACTGCCATAAAACGTTCCCACGTTAAATTCTGTGGATTATCATCTGTGCGCATGCGCCGCTCTTCAATCACTACTTGAATTTCTTTAGCAAATGCTTCTGGCGCGAGAATAAGATTTTGCATTCTATCCGCTTCTGCTTGGAAGCTAATCGCTAAGTTAGCGGCATCCAGCTCTTCATAATAAGCCGTATAATCTTCTGCGGTAAACGCGTTATTTTGCCCGCCATATTGTGAAATTAAAATGGCAAAACCATCATGAGGCAACGTGGGCGTTCCTTGAAACATCATATGTTCCAAGGCATGGGACACTCCCGTAATACCCCGGTGTTCATCCTTTGAGCCGACTTTATACCAAATCTGTGAAACCACCACGGGTGCACGATGATCTTCTCGTACCACAATTCTAAGCCCATTGCTCAACTTAAATTCTTTGGTAATTGGTTTCTCCATAGAATTACCCTGCAAGCTCCATCCCAAAAAAAGACAAAAAAGATAGTTAACTACTTTATTCTTCCGTGTTTTCATATGTTATGTTTCCATAAACCCTTTACCTACCACTCACTCATGTTAGGATACCCTATTTTGTTGGGACAGGACTATGTTTAAAATCTTTCGTCGCGAGGGCGAGCAGTCCAACTGGTTTGGACGCTTAAAACAGTCGCTGACACGGACACGGTCTAATTTTGCAGAGGGCCTTGCACGCCTTTTTCTCGGTAAAAAAGAGATCGATGCTGAATTATTAGAAGCCATAGAAACGCAATTACTCACGGCTGACGTGGGCATTGATGCAAGCAAGCAAATCTTACAAACATTAACCCAAGGTATTACACGCAAAGAGATCAAAGATCCGCCTGCCGTGTATGCTGCACTACAGCAATGTTTAACCCAAATTCTCCTCCCTTGTGAACAGCCATTATCTTTAAAACCTGGTCCAACCCCTTGGGTCATTTTAATGATAGGGGTTAACGGTGCCGGCAAAACCACCACTATTGGTAAATTGGCAAAGCACTTTCAGCAAGCAGGGCTTTCTGTCATGCTGGCTGCAGGAGATACCTTTCGTGCAGCCGCCGTTGAACAGTTACAAGTGTGGGGAGAACGTAATCAAATCCCTGTGGTAGCCCAACATACGGGTGCCGATAGCGCCTCGGTTATTTTTGATGCCTTTCAATCTGCTCAAGCTCGTGGTATCCATGTGCTGATTGCAGATACCGCCGGGCGGTTGCATACACGGGATAATTTGATGGATGAACTCAAAAAAGTAAAACGCGTTATCCAAAAACTAGATGCGAATGCCCCTCATGAAGTGATGCTGGTTCTGGATGCAACCACGGGTCAAAATGCGCTAGCACAAGCACAAAAATTTCATGAAGCTTTGCAGGTGACGGGCCTTGTCATAACCAAGCTGGACGGCACCGCAAAGGGCGGGATACTCTTTGCCATCGCCAATAAATTGCGTCTCCCTATTCGCTTTATTGGCGTTGGAGAAAAAATTGATGATTTACGCCCCTTTCATGCTGCAGATTTTGTTGAAGCCTTGTTTGATGTTAATTAAGAAGGAAGCACCATGATTTCATTTTTTAATGTAAGCAAAAAATATGCAAATCACCTTGCTCTGGATAATATCACTCTGCAAATTGCCTCCGGTGAAATGGTATTTTTACAAGGCCATTCCGGCGCAGGAAAATCCACCTTATTAAAATTAATGGCCCTTTTAGAACGCCCGACGCAGGGTAATATTGTCGTCTCCGGCAACGATCTGAGTGAGATTAAAAAAAGCGATATTGCCCATTATCGGCGGCAGTTTGGCTTTATTCAACAAAACCCTAAGTTGTTAAATGATTATACTGCCTTTGAAAATGTGGCTATTCCTTTAGTGATTAGTGGGTTTGATAGACTCGATATCCAAAGACGGGTTCGCGCAGCGCTTGAGCGGGTGGGATTACTCAACAAAGAGCACGCAAAACCGCCCATGCTTTCGGTAGGAGAACAGCAGCGCTTAGGCATTGCTCGGGCGGTGGTTCATAAACCCAAATTTCTTCTCGCAGATGAACCCACTGGAAACTTAGATCCTATACTGTCCCTAGAAATTATGAAATTATTTGAACGTTTTCATCAAGTCGGTGTCACGGTGCTCATTGCCTCTCACGACAGTGCATTACTGGAGCGTTTTCCTTACCGTAAGCTACATCTTGCCAATGGAAATTTAACGCATTATAAGGAGTCTACTTATGTCTAATGCACATTTTTTAGCATTAAAAATGAGTTTTAGAACTTTAGTTCGCACCCCGCTCACCACTCTTTTGACCTTGGCGGCTATTGGCATATGCTTATCTTTGCCCATGAGTTTATATCTCTTTATTAAAAATGTTCAACAGTTCAGCCATTGGAACGAAGCGTCCGCGCTCACGCTCTATATCAATCCACACAGCACGCAACAAGAAATTGATACTATTGCAAAGCATATCAAGCAATATCCTTTTGTGCAAAAAACGACTTATCTCACCCCCACTGCAGCGTTAAAAGAATTTCAAGAGGTTTCTGGATTAAGTGACACTTTAGCATTACTCCCTGAAAACCCTTTACCCGGGGTATTTAATATTCAATTACATCTGCCCAAAGCCCAGCAACAAAGCATCCTCACCATGAAAGAGAAACTTGAAACGCTGCCACAAGTTATGGATGCGGTTTTTGATTATGCCTGGATTGAAAAATTAAATACCTTTCTGACCTTTGGCAAAAAAATGACGCAATTTTTATATCTACTCATTAGCTGCAGCGTCATTTTAATTGTCGGCAATACCATTCGTTTAGCACTGGAACATCATCGTGAAGAAATTGAAGTATTGACCTTAATCGGCGCAACCCGCCATTTTATTCGCAGGCCCTTTTTATATCGCGGTATATTGTATGGCCTTTTAGGTGGTTTGTTTGCCATCAGTATTATTCTGCTAGCCATCGTTTTCTTACAGCCCTCTTTATCACAGGTTGCAGCGCTTTATCAAGGGATGTTCTCGTTAACCTTAAGTGTTAACGATACCTTGGTATTTTTGGGTACCAGCGCGCTACTCGGTTGGTTAGGTGCAGCTATCGCATTTACACAACAAAGTCATAAGGTATTTTATGTCACTTAAAAATGCTATTGGTGGTGTCGCGCTGCTTGCCGGTACCGCAATTGGTGCGGCCGTTTTGGCGCTCCCCATTGTCACTGCGCACATGGGGTTTACGCAAGCAACACTCATTTATCTGCTATGTTGGTTTTTTATGACCATGGGTGCGCTTTATTTATTGGAAGTAAACCTTTTTGTAGGGTATGGCACCAATCTTATTTCCATGGCAGAAAAGACCCTGGGTAAATCAGGTAAAATTTTTACGTGGATTATCTATCTTATCTTGTTGTATGCCTTAACTGCCGCTTACTTAACCGGCGCGGGTGCTTGGCTCCAAGAAGGATTTCATCATTTTAATACTGCCGTAAGTCCCATTGATTGTGCTTTGCTTGCTTCCTGCGTTACCACGCTTATTCTCTTTTTCGGTACCGCCGTCACAGATTGGATCAATCGGTTTTTAATGATTGGACTCATTGGCGCATTTGCCACCTTGCTGTTTGCCACCGTGGGGCATGTAAAACTTGCGTTGTTATTTTCACAATCTATTAAGGTTGATTTGACCCCCATTCCTATTATCATTACCGCCTTTGGCTCGGCCATCGTTATTCCAACGTTAACAGAATATTTGCATGGTAAACCACGCCAATTATTTTATGTGGTTCTCACCGGCAGCCTTATCCCTTTACTGCTGTACATTGTGTGGGAATTTGTCATTATGGGAATAATTCCCTTCCCTGGCAGATTACAACAATCCAGTCAACTCCTCATAGATTTACCGCGCGCGTTAAAAACACACTTACAGAATCCCATTATCACCAAAGCCGCTATTTATTTTTCTATTTTTGCATTAATCACCTCATTATTGGGCGTAACGCTTTCATTGTTTGATTTTCTGGCCGATGGTCTACATTTAAGAAAAACCATTATCAATAGAAGCTTGCTGGCGTTGATTGCATTCTTACCACCCTTAAGCTTTGTCATTTTCTATCCACAAGGATTTAGCTTTGCCTTAAGTTTTGCCGGGCTATTTGTAGCATTATTGCTTGGTATTTTACCGGCCGTGATGGCATGGCGTGGCCGCTATCATCTTAAAAAGGAACGGCCACTGCAAATGATTGGCGGTAAAGCGCTGATTATCATGACGATTATTTTTTTCCTCTGTGTTATGTGTATTGAGTGTTATAATCAATATGTTGCCTATTGATTTCACCTGTGGAAAAATTCGTTACCGTCAAGAACATTTGCACGGCAGAAATGAACTGATTGCCAAAGCGATTGGCTGGAAAAAAAATCTTTCCTTGCGCGTTTTTGATACCACTGCAGGATTAGGCAGAGAAGCTTTTTTGCTTGCTGCCTTAGGTTGTGAAGTGGTATTATTTGAACGCCATGCCGTGGTGGCGAAAGCCTTGCGCAACGGTCTTGCGCATGCCAAAAACGAGCCAGCGCTTACCCCTATTATCAACCGCATGACCCTGCTTGAAACTTGCGCCATTGCTTACTTAAAAAATGCCTCTTTTCAAGCACCGGATATTATTTATTGTGATCCCATGTTTCCGCCGCGCTCCAAGTCTGCCGCGGTTAAAAAGGAAATGCAATTATTGCAATCTCTAGTAAGCCCCGATGTGGATACCACAGAATTGGTGACTGCCGCGCGCGCAGTTGCGCAAAAACGGGTGGTGGTAAAACGTGCCGCTAGATGTGCACCCCTCGTCGCAAATCCAGACCTGACTTATCGCGGACGCAGCCATTGTTTTGATGTTTACTGTCGCGTTATTAGCTAATTTTAAGGTGCACATTATGATTCATATTGAAAAAATTCAAAATAAAATAAAAAGATTACAAACCGCAATTGCAAAAAAATCTACAATTTCAAAACCCCTACTTTCTAATTTTTTAAAATATGCTGCAGAAATTCAAAATGTGCCATTAATTACTAACATATTGGATAATTGTATGGAAATTATGGGAGAAGCTTTTTTTGAATATCTCTTGTTTTCGCCTTCTAAAAATAAGGTAACGCCGCTATATCGTACGCAAGAAAATTTCAAGGAGTTATACGAGTTTCTTTTGGCTAGAACACTATCATATCTGGATAAAAAAAATGACGTCAATGAACTAACATTATCACAATTTTTATTATCATCAAAGAGTGAAGAACAGGTTGTTCAATTTGTAAAAGCAAAGTTAGCACAAATAGAATTCTCATCAGAAATAAATACGGTTAAGCACGATGTGTTCATTGAAACAAATTATGCAAATCCTTCTATCTATGCTGACCCCGCATTTCCACTTTTTAAATATGATAATGAAAAGATAGCTTTCAAAAGCGCTTTGGAGAATGGCCCGCTTTCCGTTGAGAAAATTAATAGCATACATACGCTTGCGCTTATTGCAAAGGATATTAAAGAAACCTGCCGAAGCGTTATCTATTCTAACCTTGGAAGTGTAGGCTATGATTGCAGTCTGCGTGGTTTTTTGGAAGTTAAAGAATGTGCTGCAAAAGGATGGATGACGCTTGAAAGAGATGAGGATTCGTTTAGCACACATGTTTTTTTTCCAAAATCATCAAAGATATTATTAAAAAAATTACTCACGCGCTACAATGACCATATGAAAACACCGCTTGCAAGAATAGATAAACTTAAAACTATTATAAAATTAGCCTCTGATTTATCGAGAATGCACTATTTTAATGATGCCAATAAACGTACCTCATATATTATGTTCATTGCTGAGCTTGTTAAGTATGGTTTTCTTCCAAGTTTTGTCGATGATCGAATAGTATTTAGAAATAAATCGCAAGATGAATTATTGCCCATTGTTCAGGAAGGGATGGAAAAAGGCCTTAATGCACTTTTGACGTTGACACAGCCCTCTACAAATCCACAGATGCAAACACTATTTAAGCACACTAAAACGCAGTTAGATCGTCTAAAAAAGCATGCGGATAAAAATACACAGAGCGCCACATCCAATTTGCTTTACCTAAGAGATGTGAAAAAGCAAAAAAGAAGTGAAGTGGAAAAGCTGCAACCATGGCATTGGGAGAGGGCAAGAGCCAAAAGGTAAAATTTATGCTTGCCCGGCTGCCTGCCCGGCGTAGCTCGCAAGAGCGAAGCCGGGCTGTTGATATACAACAATAGATTAGTTGTATATCAACAAAGCGGAAATCTCTACATTGCTCCCGCACCATAGCATGTTCATTTGACATTTAATCAGCAAAAATAATAAACTAGATAAATGGCTTATAGTGATAGGGGAGGTAGCCATGCTTGCCAAATCCGTAAAATCTTTTCTGGATAAACAGAAAGTAAATTACACCGTCATTCCACACCCCGTTACCTATGCAGCAAGAGATACCTCTCATGCCTGCAATGTTCCAGAATTTTCATTTGCCAAATCCGTCATTGTGCGGGCGGGCAATAAAATGGTAATGCTGGTGATACCTGCCAGTGAAAAAGTAAATTTTAATTCGCTGAAGAAATCGCTCAAAGAAGAGGATATCTCCTTAGCTTCTGAAAAAGACTTTGCCAAACAATTCCCCGATTGTGAAGTGGGGGCAGAGGCGCCATTTGGCTGTGAGATGCAAGTGTGTGTTGAAAAACATCTTGCCAACAACAGGGAAATTGTCTGCAATGGGGGCACCCATAGTGAGGCCGTAAAATTAGCCTACCAAGATTTTAAAAAGATGGTCCATCCAAAGGAGATTTCCATAACGCACTAAGCAGCGTTACAATGACGGATTATGAGGTTGAGATAATCCAAAGGAAGTCATATGTCAGACTGTCTTTTTTGTAAGATGGCGAGTGGTGCAATTGCTACCGATAAAATCTATGAAGATGATCATATTTTTGTGATCAAAGATATTAATCCCAAAGCAAAAGTACATTTATTAGTAATACCAAAACTCCATATTGATAGCTTAGCGACGGTACAAGAAGATCAAGCACCGTTATTAGGTTATGTCATGACCTCTTTGAAAAATTTTGCAAGAGAGCAAGGTCTGGATGGCTTTAGAACCGTTATCAATACGGGTAAAGAGGGTGGTCAAGTAATTTTTCATCTGCATTTTCATTTATTGGGCGGCGGAAATTTACCAAAATTTTAATTGGCGAGGCATTCATGGGAATTAGTGGCATTAGTCCAGGTTCATTAATTTTAATTTTTTTAATTATTGTTTTATTGTTTGGCACCAAAAAGCTGCAAACGCTGGGAGAAGATTTAGGTAAAGCCTTACAAGGCTTTCGCAAAGGCTTAAAAGAAACCAGCAATACGCCTGCAAAGCCAGAAAATTAAACTATGTTTCAAATCGGCTTTGGAGAGTTAATAGTTTGCATGATAGTGGCCATTGTGGTTTTTGGCCCGGAGCGCTTACCTGCCATTGCACGTGTCATTACCCGTTGGTTGCAACGCGCTAAACGGACTTATACATCCATTAAACAAGAATTTGACGCAGAGTTTCGTGAACGCCCTTGAAAAGCACTTACCCCATTTAATAGAGCTGCGGCAACGCCTCATGATTTGCCTTGTGGCATTTGGCCTTGTTTTAGCGCCATTAATTTACTATAGCAGCCAATGGTATCACTTATTAGCGCAGCCCTTATTAAACTCCTTGCCCACCGGCGGTATGTTGATTGCCACGCATGTAGTAACGCCTTTCACGGCGCCCTTAAAACTTGCACTTTTTACCACGCTTGCCATCATCATTCCTTTTATTTTGTATCATATCTGGGCCTTTGTTGCCCCGGGCCTGTACCCTACAGAAAAACGCACCCTCTTACCATTATTATTGATAAGCACGCTTTTATTTTATTCCGGCATGTTGTTTGCGCATTTTTGTGTTTGTCCCTTAGCCTTAGCTTTTTTTAGCCATATTGCGCCCCAAGGCGTTACCGTGATGACAGATATCACCCATTATTTAGATTTTATCCTGGTGCTCTATTTTGCTTTTGGCATTTCTTTTCAGGTTCCTATTATCACTTTTGTATTATGCCGCGTGGGTATCACTTCGGTTGCCGCCTTAAAAAAGCATCGGCCGTATATTATTGTTGGGGCTTTTGTCATTGGGATGCTACTCACCCCACCGGATGTGGTATCCCAAATATTATTAGCCATACCATTATTGGCCTTATTTGAAAGCGGATTATGGCTTACCCAGTGGCTCGCCCCAAAGCCGGCGCCAACTCCCTAGGCACCTCTTCCACACAGGGGGGATGTACTTCTGAACAAAACACAAAGTCCGTGCGTGAAAAATCTTTTACCCCAAATTGAAAGAGAATAAGCTTTCCTTTCATTAACGGTGACTCAATGCGCAAAGTAACGCCCATGGGCGCACAACTCGCATCTTGAGCAAATAATTGTTTCAATACCTGCGGATGTCTATCCAAGGCCTCTGCCATATTTACAGGTTTTGGCTTTAGTTCTTCATAAATTTGCAATTCATCGCTTGGCAAAACACATTTATCAATATTTTTCCTAAAACCAATAATATTGCAGGTATAATCTGTCTCTTGACTCGCATCCATAATAAGTGTTTTTGGTGCACCTTGAATTTCCACCCAACAGTCAGAATGCCCTAGACGGATGGTTGCCGCTCCCATCCCCGTCACTATCCCTTGCATAGCGCTTAAATAACCATTGAAATAAATCGTTCCTTTGACTTTAGTTGGGCTAAATCCAGCATCCATCACAAATTCAGCTGGCTCTGAAATCATCCTCGCATCCAAAATACCCTTACCACCTTGATTGCATAAGGTGTAACCAACCCTCATCTCTTGTCTGAGCGCATGTATCACAATTTCACCTTGATATTTCGTATTTTGGCCATATTTTTCAATAGCTATTACGGTGTCTGCATATCCTAAATGATATTCAGCACGGGGATATAGATGCAATTTTTCCAACAAGGAAGAAAAATAGGTTGCGCCATTTTCTTCATACCTTTTTTTGGTGGCGAGCGCTCGTTGAATGTCCTCTTCTCTAGGCGGTGGCTCAGGAAGTTTTAATTGCGTGCCAATAGACTCATAAGACATCACCGTCAAATCTGGGCAATCTAAATAATTGCTGCTGCTCCTAATGAATGGGAGCAAGCCCAATGGATATGACATCGCCAATAAATCATGTGGATGTAATGCGCCCAATAGTGCATGCGCCAGCTCATGGGTAATTGAACTTTCATCCTTGATAGTAATAGTGCAATGGTCAAAATCACTAGCGTCATTTATTGCCAACGCACTGGTTGTTGGCGGCAAAAAATCAGTATGCCCTGCCATAATTCCCAAACCATAATACCCCTTTTCTCCTACTTGAACATGTATTTGTGCCAAAGCCAATTCATCAGTATATTCAATGACCATATTGGCATGTCTTGCAAATTCAGCAGTTGCATTTTGAAAATGCTGTCTTATTTTTACAGGAACACCTGGCGCAAACCCTATCATAATCTTGGGCATCGTGTACTTTTGTTCACTATCAGGCGCCAATAATATACTTATAAGCGCTTGCAAGGACAATGGCTTGTCTGTGACGGCACTTTTTTGCGGTAAAAGGATCGTGCATTTCCCTATAGTAGCTTGGGAATGCTTTTCAAAAACGCTAGGGGTAACAACCGCGCCAAGCGCTATTAACACGCGGGCCATAGTATAATTTTCATTAACTGACAAAGCATATTCAAGCGGTGTTAATAAAGTCTCAGGACAAGACTCATTGATATTAAAGCCAGATATTACTAACTCTCTGATTAAATCCTGGCGTTCGGTGCGAATAATTGCCTGTAACAATTTATGCTTATTGTGCAAACCCGCCAGAAAATCTGCAATATCTATTACTGCACCAACACCAGGTATGCTTTCAGTCAATAAAACTATCTCTTCCTTACCCCACTTTACGGTCAGTTCCTGCATTGGCATAATTTCTCCAGAGATCTTCTGTTTGAAATGCAGGATTATAACTTGCTTCGGCCTTAAATAACATGTACTTTCTGAAAAATTCAGGATAATTCACTATTCGTGTATAGACACCTTTCCTTTTATAAAAATAGATCATCCAATGTAATTTGCTGATCAACCGCATGATGGTAAGGCCCTAATTCTCCTGCACCATAAGGACTAATAAGCGTTGTGAAAAGTGTTTTTTTAGTTTGGGTTGCCCCTTTGAAAATCCGTCGTTTTCTCTCTAATTGTTCCGCTAATTTTTTATCTATATGAAGTCGCTCCATCCGGAATTTCATTTCACATAAATTAATACAACGATCAGCACGCTCAATGACAAGGTCAATCTCTGCTTTTCCTTCCGGTTCAGATGAACCTTGCCAACCGCCTTCCTTAGTATTGACGGCACCCAACCCCAGCGCTTGTTTAATTTTTTGGATGTGACGCAAACATAAATTTTCAAAGGCATAACCCGCCCACACGGCATAACGTTGTGACTGTTGTTGCAAATGCCAGTAATTATTATCAATCCCTGAAAGTATTGGATTGCCAATCTCTTTTATCCACTGAAGATAAAACAAAGAATATTCATCCATAAGTCTATATTTCCCGCCGCGTTTTTTCTTTCCAACGTCAGGAATTTGCAAGATAATTCCAGATTCTTCAAGTTCACGAAGAATGCGCGTGGAGGTTCCTCCGGAAGACATGTTTGTTTCTTCTAAAATTTCCGTCAGAGTAAGGCCAAACCGATGCTTCGCAAGTTGCATGATAACTTCAACATGTTTTTCAGAATGTTCAAAAAGTGAGCGGTATAAAGGAAAAAATTCACGGAATAAAAGCCCTTGTGGTGAAAAGCAAAGCTCTTGAATCGCTTGAGCTGGTGAAACACCGATGGGAACAGCTTTCAAATATTGTGCTACGCCACCTAATGCCATATACAGCTCAGCTACCTGTTCACGTGCGAGGTTGATACCTCTATCAGATAAAAACTGTTCCGTTTGACTTAATGTAAAAGGGTGCAAATGTAATTTTGCGGTTAAACGACCATGCAATCCACCTTTATTTTGAATAATGTATTTGATCATCCATGATGCAATCGAACCGCAAAGTACAACAATGATATTAGGCATTGTTGCCAAATGTTGATTCCAACTATATTCAAGTGCTTTAAGAAATTGCGTGCGTTTTGCAAGCCAAGGAACTTCGTCAAAAAAAAGAATAATACGTTGATTTTTAACAATGGGTTTGATGGAATCAACCAAGCGCTTGAATGCTTCTCGCCAATTTTCAGGTGCTCTTTTATTGGCTAATGAATTGAAAATTGAGGATAGTTCATCATGAAAGTTGGCAAGTTGTTCGTTTTCATGGGCATCTTGAACCCCTGTAAATTGAATATACACTCCTTTATTACGATAAAATTCACGTATAAGATGGGTTTTTCCAATTCGACGACGACCATATACTGCAATAAGTTGCGCTTCTTTTGAATGCAGCAGCTTTTCCAGAATTCTGGATTCTGGCGCACGACCTGAAATTGACACTGACATTGGCGAAACCCCCATAAAAATCAAAGATATCGCTCAAATATAGCAAAAAATTAGCGATAACTCAAGTATTAGGTAAGATTTCGCCAAATATGGGGAGTATCACCTATGATCCCGCACCATAATCTCTGCCGCATTCACTAACACGTCCACAATGCCGGCTTCTAGAGCTGAATGTCCGGCTTCTCTGACAATATGCAATTCGCTATTGTTCCAGGCTTTATGCAGGGCATACGCATTCTCCAACGCGCAAACCATATCATAGCGGCCATGCACAATGATGCCCGGAATATTCTCGAGTTTATGGGCATCACGCAAAATTTGTGTATCACTAATAAAACAAGTATTCATAAAATAATGGGTTTCAATCAAGGCTAAATTCATGGCAGCATGCGGATTCATAAATCTTTCCAGCACGGCTTTGCAAGGGATTAAGGTTGCACATTGCCCTTCCCATTGTGACCAATGTTTCGCAGCGTTCATCCGTGCAACTTCATCATCCCCACTGAGCAATTTATAATACGCCTTGATGAGATTATTACGCTCCTCAAGCGGGATGGGCGCAATAAATTCTTCCCAATAATCAGGAAAAATTAAATTGGCCCCGGCTTGATAAAGCCATTGATAATCTTGCTTACGATTTAAAAATACCCCCCGCAAAATCATTCCCATGACGCGCGCAGGATATTGCTGCGCATAAACAAGGCTTAACGTCGCCCCCCAGGAGCCACCAAATAAAATCCAACGGTCAATTCCTAAAAAAATCCGGATGGCTTCCATATCACTGACTAAAGCAGCAGTATTGTTCTTATCTAAATTACCAAAAGACGCAGGAGTTGAGCGACCACACCCACGTTGGTCAAATAAAACAATGCGGTAATATTGCGGATCAAAATAGCGTCTGTCATCTAAGGTACATCCGGCGCCAGGGCCGCCATGTACAAATACAATAGGGATCCCTTTAGGATCACCACATTCTTCCACATAAATTTTATGAGGGGAGTCAACATCCAACGTATGCTGTGCATAAGGCTTAATGGGCGGGAACAACACTTTCATAAATAATCCTTTTTTACTCAAGTATCCAATGGATAATCACTTACAGTGGATTTGGATATATCCTCTATCTAGGTTTTGCACGGGTATGAGACACTTATATCGTCAATCTCCAACCGACTACATTCGGATTAGCCCGGGACCCCTCCCGGGCTTTTTTTTAGCTTATCTCAGTATAATCTAACCTTCCGTACGCGAAGTACGCTTACGTTCATGCTCCTTGAGGAATTTTTTACGAATACGCAAAGCGTTCGGCGTAATCTCTACTAATTCATCATCCTCAATAAATTCCAGCGCTTGCTCTAAAGATTGTTTGATATGCGGGGTCAAAACGATATTTTCATCGGTACCTGACGCCCGCACGTTAGTTAACTGCTTACCTTTAATTACGTTAACCACCAAATCATTATCACGGGAATGAATACCCACCACCATGCCTTCATAGACTTCTGTTTGTGGACCAATTAATAATCTGCCACGGGCTTGTAAACCCCACAAGGAATAACCCGTTGCTTTACCTGCAGCGTTAGAAATCATAACGCCTTGTAAACGTTGGCCCATGGTACCCGGTTTATAGGGCCCATAATGATCAAACACATGGGTTGCAATACCCGAACCGGAGGTCAAGGTAAGAAAAAGGGAGTGAAAACCAATCAAACCACGGGAAGGAATAACATAATCTAAACGCAAACGACCTTGACCATCAGGGATCATATCCTGCAATTGGCCACGTCTACCGCCTAATTGCTCCATGATAGAACCTTGATCTTTTTCTTCAATATCAATCGTTAAAATTTCATAAGGCTCTAAAATTTCATCATTTTCTCGATGCAAAATCACTTCGGGCCGAGAAACGGCGAGTTCATAGCCTTCACGCCGCATCGTTTCAATTAAAATGGAAAGATGGAGTTCTCCCCGTCCGGAAACCCGTAATTTATCGGGATCTTCTGTATCTTCAACCCGCAGTGCCACATTATGCAGGCATTCTCGATATAAGCGTTCCCGTAATTGGCGACTGGTGACAAATTTTCCATCTTGTCCTGCCAAGGGTGAAGTATTGACTTGAAAAGTCATGCTAATGGTGGGCTCATCAACGGTGAGCGCAGGTAGTGCCTCCACATTATTTTTATCACAAATGGTATCAGAAATGGCGAGTGGATCTATGCCACTAATAGCCACAATATCTCCCGCACTGGCTTGTGGTTGCTCAATGCGCTCCAATCCCATATAGCCGAGGATTTGTAATACTTTGCCGGGTCGCGTTTTACCTTGACTGTCAATAACGGTAACTTGCGTATTGGTGCTAATGGTCCCACGCTTTACTAAGCCAATCCCAATCGTTCCCACATAACTAGAATAATCCAAAGAACTGATTTGCATCTGGAAGGGGCCGTTCACATCACAAACCGGTGGGCGCACATAGGTTGCAATCGCTTCAAATAAAGGCGTCATGTCTTCACCCGGTTGCTCTAAATCGCGTGTTGCCGTGCCTAATAATGCAGAGGTATACACGACAGGGAAATCGAGTTGCTCTTCTGTGGCGCCGAGCTTATCAAATAAATCAAACACTTGATCCACTACCCAAGATGGCCGGCTGCCAGGTCTATCGATTTTATTGACCACGACAATCGGGTGCAATCCTTGGGCAAAAGCTTTTTGTGTCACAAAACGGGTTTGTGGCATCGGACCATCTACTGCATCCACTAAGAGCAATACGGCATCAACCATGGATAAAATGCGTTCGACTTCTCCACCAAAATCCGCATGACCCGGGGTATCCACCACATTGATGCGATAATCGCGCCATTTGAGCGCCGTATTTTTGGCTAGAATGGTGATCCCACGCTCTTTTTCTAAATCGTTCGAGTCCATGACACAAGTCTCATAAGCGACCCGGGAATCCAGTGTGCCGGATTGTTGGAGTAGCTTATCAACCAAGGTTGTCTTGCCATGGTCAACGTGAGCGATAATCGCGATATTTCTTAGCTGCATGATTCACCTGAAAAAAATAAAATGATTTTACCACTGTTAGCGCCCAAAGTGGCGGTTAAATATGGCGCGTATCTACACCTAAGTAATTTAGCTCATCAGACTTGTGCCGATACAAAGGCTGGGCCAGACTAAAAGAAGAGGGGGAGTATTTATGCGATCACTGATATTACACCCAACGCCTGCGGCCCAATGGCAAGCTATCGTACATGAAGCACAGGAGTCTTGTGCCATTTACCTCAAGGAAGATCTGGAATCCTATCTTGTTTTTCTGTTGATGCGCTCAACCACTTCAACCGCCATTGCATCCAGTGTATTAGGTCTTGATTTCTTAGAGGGCGTTCAAAGAATAGGCACCTCGCGTCACGCTTTGCTGCAAGAGGTGGGCGATCAATGTTTACTCACTGCGGGGCTTTTTCCAGAACGGGCTGCCAGAAAGCGTGTAAAACTCAGTTATTTTGTCCGACTAGGCCAAACTGCATATGGGACGTTATCCAATGAATTATTTATACAGCTTTGCCATGAATTTCCAAGATTAATGGATGTGCTACAAGCCACGCGAGAAACACCCGCCGCCCTTACCTTATTGCAAACCTTAGAGTTGTGGGTTGAAACAAGAAGTCAGCTGGCATGGAAAAGATTACATGCAGCAACCAACGGCACTATTGTTATCAATGATCAAGACAAGTCAGTTCACTAATATTTATAATTAGTTTATAATGCCCCACCTATTTTGATTAAATAATTAAAGAGTCCTGTCATGCAACGAAAAGCCCTCGCCCTGATTTCTGGCGGTTTAGATTCCATGTTGGCGGCAAAATGTATGCTCGAACAAGGCATTCATGTGGAAGGCATTAATTTTTTCACCGGTTTTTGTGTGGAAGGCCATACCCATGCCCTGCGCAGTAAAGACAAAGCAAAGCAAAAACGCAATAATGCCTTATGGGTTGCTGAGCAATTGGGCATTCAATTACATATTATTGATATTGTCGATGAATACAAAAGCGTGGTCCTCAATCCCCGCTTTGGTTATGGTGCGCATTTAAATCCTTGCTTAGATTGCAAAATCTTCATGATTCGTAAAGCCAATGATTGGATTAAAGAACATCATTTTGATTTTATTGTGACCGGTGAAGTGATAGGCCAACGGCCTAAATCACAGAAAAAATCCACCATGCCGATAATCGCGCAACATTCCGGCGCCACGGATCGCTTAGTGAGACCTTTGTGTGCCCAATTCTTACCCCCCACTTTACCCGAGAGAGAAGGCTGGATCCAAAGAGATAAACTACTGGGCTTTACCGGACGTTCTCGTAAAGGGCAAATCGCTTTGGCAAAAACTTTTCAGTTTGAGGATTACGCACAACCTGCGGGTGGCTGCTGTTTTTTGACCAATGAAAACTATAGCGCAAAATTAGCAGATCTGTGGCAAAGCCAAGGAGCGCGGTCCTATGAACTGGATGATATCATGCTCTTAAAAGTGGGCCGACATTTACGGCCCGCACCCCACTTTAAGCTTATTATTGGCCGTGAAAAAGGTGAGAACCAATATCTGCAAGGTTATCGCAAAGAATTTGATTCCATGATGCCTGCCACGCATATGGGCCCCTTAGTATTAATGGATGGTCAAAATTTAACCCCGCAGGATTATCATTTAGCCGCACAAATTTTGGGACGTTATTGTAATTGCTTACCGGATGAAAGCTTTACCGCAGAATTGCGTTTTAAAGATGGCACCTTACAAGCTTTAACCGTAAACCCTTTTGATAAAACGGATATTTTACCACAATGGTATATTGAGAAAGGAAATCGCCTATGAGTGAACATTTATTAGATGTTAAGCGTTTGCTCTGTCCCATGCCCGTGATTAAACTGCAAAATCTGATGAATACTTTACCAACGGGTGCACTGGTCCATGTTATTTGCACAGATCCAGGCACTCATCATGATATCCCTGCGTGGTGTAGGATGCGTGGTCATTCCATCTTATCCATTGAAGAAAAAGAAGAGGAAATTCATTTTATGGTAAGGAAAGAACATGTTAATTCCCAAAGAGATAAAATTTGTTGATTTGCGTTTTACCGATACCGTTGGTAAAGAACAACATATCACGGTACCGGCCGAGATGGTCACCGCAGAATTTTTCCAACATGGAAAAACATTTGATGGTTCTTCCATTGCCGGCTGGAGAGAAATTCATGAATCCGACATGATTTTGTCCCCCGTTCCGGATACTGCTGTGCTAGATCCCTTTTGCTTAATCCCTACCTGGTTATTACGTTGCAATATCGTCGATCCGCTTACCATGCAAAGTTATAGCCGTTGCCCACGCGCGGTTGCCATGCGTGCACAAGATTTTTTACAATCCACCGGTATTGCAGATTGTGCTTATTTTGGTCCTGAACCTGAATTTTTCATCTTCAATAGTGTGCGCTGGGAAATGAACATGACGCATGCTTTTTATCAGCTAGCGGCCAATGATGATTCCTCTCAAGATTTGCGTTCTGCCATATGTCAAACACTGGAAAAGATGGGGCTGGTAGTTGAAGCGCATCATCATGAAGCGGCCACTCACAATCAAAATGAAATTTGCACCCAATTTCGTAATTTATTGCGCAAAGCGGATGAAATACAAATGCTTAAATATGTGGTACATAATGTTGCCCATAGGTATGGTAAAACAGCAACATTTATGCCAAAACCCATGGTGGGAAATCATGGCAGTGGCATGCATTGTCATCAATCATTATTTAAAAATAAGCAAAATATTTTTAGTGGCGATAAATACCATGGGTTATCGGATATCGCCTTGTATTATATGGGGGGTATTTTAAAACATGCCAAAGCCCTCAATGCCTTCACCAATGCTACTACCAATAGTTATAAGCGGTTGGTCCCTGGTTTTGAAGCACCCGTCCATTTAACGTATTCTGCCCACAACCGCGCTGCAGCCATTCGCATTCCGTTCACCCATTCCCCTCAAGGCAAACGTATTGAGGTGCGCTTTCCCGATGGTGCCACCAATCCTTATTTGGCTTTTGCTGCAATGTTGATGGCTGGCATAGATGGCATTATGCATAAAATTCATCCCGGTGCGCCACTAGAAAATGTAGGCAGCATGGCTGAAAATTTAAATGAAGCGCTGACAGCACTGCAAATGGATTGTGATTTTCTTAAAATGGGCGGGGTATTTTCTGATGATTTAATTGATGGTTATATTCAATTAAAAATGCAAGAAGTCAAACGCTTACAAATGATCCCCCATCCTGTAGAATTTGAACTTTATTATAATTTATAAAAAAGTTTTTCGAGGATAAGATACTTGACCGGTTTTCGCATTGTAAACAATTTTTTCGTTACTACCACGATATAAATAAACGCAGGTATCATTACCCGTGGCTTTAGCACAAAAATCTCCTTGCGTGCACTGCCCTTGTGCATTCGCAGGAACAACACTCACCATAGAAGCTTGTGGAATGTTTGCCATAATTTGACAGCATGCATTATTATCCATTACATCGTTATCATGGATATCCGCCCTATTGAAGGTACTACCAATTGCTTCAACAATAGTACTAGAGGAATGCTTATGGAAATTTAAATAATGTGCTAATAGTAACACTGCGATTATTCCCAGCACAACAACCATCAGGCTTTTAATTTTTAACGCGTTCATAAAACTCATTCTTTGGAAGACATAAATTATATTATAGGTAAAGTTCTTTAGTTTTTCCTACCCCGCCCGATAAGAATACTAGTGTAGTAAACAGTAAAGGTGCGTCAATGAAAAATAGACTCACGGCGATGACAAGTAGGATGTCACCCGTCGTAACTCTGCTAGGGATTGGCGCTTTGGCTCTCTGTGCGTTTCCAAAAGTTAGCTTTGGGGCCACTTTCGTTTTACCCGCTAATGGCAACATTATCGGTAATATTCAATATACCACCGTACGTCCTGGGGATACTTTATCCACTTTAGGTCGACGCTATGATATGGGTGGTTATGAGATGGTAGAAGCCAATCCCGGTGTGAGCTATACCACGCCCAGACCTGGCACTTCCATTACCGTTCCTTCGCGGTTCGTATTGCCCGATGCCCCGAGAAAAGGAATAGTCGTTAATTTGGCAGAAATGAGACTCTATTACTATCACCCCGATGGTGTGCATGTTTCCACCTTTCCCGTAGGCGTTGGTCAACAAGGCTGGAATACGCCTTTAGGCAACACCCAAGTGGTGCGCAAGCGCGAACATCCAACGTGGGTGGTACCGGATTCTATTATGGAAAACCACATTGCCCATGGAGAACCTATTCCCAAGGTACATCCGCCAGGGCCGGAAAACCCCTTGGGCGATCATGCGTTAAGTCTAGGTTTTGCCAATATTGTCATACATGGCACCCCTTATCCTAAAGGCGTTGGCGTGCGAGCCAGCCATGGTTGCATCCGGATGTTACCTGAAGATGTCGCCACGCTTTACCATATGGTCAAAATAGGCACGCCCGTTGCGATTATTCATCAATCTAATAAAATTGGACGATTAGATAATAAGCTTTATCTAGAAACACATGTCCCCATTGCTGATAGTATTTACAGCGAACAAAAGGACATCAGTTCTATGATTAGCAAAGCAACCGGTGAAGGACATAAATATCAAATTCAATGGCAAGAAATTGAACGAATTAAACATCGTGCCAGTGGATATCCTCAACCCATTGGTTCTGTGTTTTAGGTGCTTTTGGAATGCATCTGTTCAACAATTTGATCAATCCGTTGATTGGCCTGCTCTGCTTGCTCAAGGGCCAATCGACAGGTTTGAGGTGATGCACAGCCCACTAAAAGCCCACCTATCAATCCCAACACGATTTTTTTAAATATCTGCATAGACTACCCCTTTTATTTGTGCCAAGATTGGCGCATGTTTTCAATTATCTTATACCAACCTGAAATCCCACCGAATACAGGCAATATTATTCGTTTATGTGCCAATACGCAGTGCCAGCTTCATCTTATTCAACCTTTAGGATTTGTGTTAGATGATAAACATTTGCGCAGGGCGGGGTTAGATTATCATGCTTTAACCCAAATACAAATTCATGATAATTTAGCGCAATGTTTAGTTTCTTTGAATGCTTCACGTGTATTTGCACTCAGTGCAAAAGGTAAAACGCTTTTTACCACGCCCCGCTTTGAACCGAATGACGCTTTTTTGTTTGGTCCTGAAACGCGCGGTCTCTCACCCGATATTCTTGACGGCTTTGCGCCGCACAGACAACTGCGCTTGCCGCAACATACCCAAAACCGTAGCTTAAATCTCTCCAATGCGGTTGCTGTCATGGTTTATGAGGCTTGGCGCCAAAATGATTTTTCTTAAAACTCGCTGTCAGGGATGGTGCGCGTCAGAAGATTTTTGACCGCTTGCGATGCGGGTAAAGATTCATAAAGCACCGCATACACTTGTTGGCAGATAGGCATTTCAATGGCCATTTTTGCACCAAGTAGCATTATCTTTTTGGCATTATCTTTACCTTCAATAACTTTACTCACCCGCGCTTGCGCTTCATCTACAGACAAGCCTTCGCCTAAAGCTAAACCAAAACGCCGATTGCGTGATTGATTATCCGTGCAGGTTAAAATCATATCGCCCACGCCAGAAAGTCCCATGAAAGTAATGGGTTGCGCGCCCAATGCCGCTCCCAAACGGCTCAGCTCTGCCAAACCACGGGTAATTAAAGCAGCGCGGGCATTAGCCCCAAAACCTAATCCATCCGACATCCCCACCGCAATGGCTAAAACATTTTTAACCACGCCTCCCAATTGCACCCCAATAATGTCTGATGATAAATAGGCGCGAAAAACATCGCTATAAAATGCCTGCACCAAATCATTACCAAAGGCGGGATTATTACTGGCAATAGTGACGGCCGTTGGTAAGTTTTGCATGACCTCAGCAGCAAAGCTGGGGCCAGAAAGCACTGCTAACGGTAGATTGGGGTAAGTGTGTTCACACAATTCATGCAAAAAGGCGCCTTGCGCGGACAACCCTTTGGTACCCCATACTATGCGTGTTTTAGCGGTAACATAGGGCTTAATCCTGTCAAGCGTTTCTTGAAAAGCAAAACTTGGCACCGCTATCAAGACAATGGCATCATCACGCACTGCAAAGGCCTTGGCTAAATCTGTTGCTGGCGCATGATGCCCCCACATCGTAACCGCGTGTTGCTGCCTGGCTAAGTGCGTTGCCAACGCAACGCCCCAAGCACCGGTGCCAAGCACTATAAAATGTTGCGACGTTAAGCCTGTGCTCATTGACGCGTAGCCTGTTCCTCTTGTTTTTGTGGATTTTTCTTTTGGTGCTCTAAGTGTTGTAAATAGAGCGCATCAAAGTTAACCGGCGCTAACAGCAATTGCGGGAATCCGCCACGCACGACGATATCAGAAATGGTTTCACGTGCATAAGGATACAAAATATTGGGGCACATACTACCCAAGGCATGTGACAATTGTTCTGCGGGGAATTTGCTCAGGGTAAAAATACCTGCTTGATGCACTTCTATTAAGAAGGCAACTTTTTCGCCCATTTTTACCGTAACGGTCAGATGTAGCACCACTTCATAAATCGACTCTTCTAAACGATTAGTCTTGGTTTGTAAATCTACATTAACCTCAGGTTTCCATTCTTCTCTGAAAATTTCAGGGGCATGGGGCGCTTCAAAAGAAACGTCTTTGACATAAATGCGTTGAATGGTAAAGGCAGGGCCTTCGTGTGTATTGTCCATGAGTGTCTCCAGATGATGTTAGAAAAACGTTATTTTTTAGCAACCGGCATATTCTGCGTTTGCCATGCTTCCATGCCGCCGGTTAAATAATATAGAGAAGTAAAACCATTTTTAGCTAAAGTCTTAGCCATTTTAGGGGCACTAAAGCCTTTCGCACACACTAAAATCACTGGCTTTGTCTTGTATTTTTGTAAAGGTGCATAATCATTGCCAAAATCTTCTTCCGGTAAATTAATGGCGCCCAGAATATGGCCTTGTATAAAGGATGCTTTAGCGCGAATATCCACCACCACGGCACTGGAATGATTTAGCATTCCAACCAGCTCTAAGGGGCCAACACTGGGGACGCCATGTGCACTGTGCCACCATTCATTCACCAGAAATAAAATCGCAACCATAATGAAAGCGGTCGTTAATATCCAATGTTGCATGAAAAATATTAAAAACGGATCCATAGATACACACCTTTATTCGTCCGCTAAAAACGAGCATTATACACACAATCCAGTTAACGAGGGGACCCTCAAATGACAAAATCTAAACCAGTTGTTCTACTTATTCTTGATGGGTGGGGATCCCGTGAAGAAAAAACCGGAAATGCTATCGCTTGCGCCAATACGCCAACCTGGGATACCTTAATGGCACATAACCCACATACCCTCATTTCAGGATCTGGTGAGGATGTCGGGTTACCCCATGGTCAAATGGGCAACTCTGAAGTTGGTCATTTGACATTGGGTGCGGGGCGCGTGATCTTTCAAGATCTCGGCCGGATTAACCATGCGATTCAGACCGGGGAATTTTTGCAAAACCCCATACTCCAACAAGCTTTTACCCGCGCAAAACAAACCCATAAAGCCGTGCATATTATGGGCTTGCTGTCACCCGGCGGCGTGCATAGCCATGAAGAACATATTCTGGCTTGTTTAAAAATGGCACAGAATGCTGCACTGGAAAATATTCATCTGCATGCTTTTTTAGATGGCCGTGATACCCCTCCACAAAGTGCGCGTGCCTCCTTAGAGAAAATACCGCCTGATGTACTGGCCTCTGTCAGTGGCCGTTATTTTGCGATGGACAGAGATATGCGCTGGGATCGCGTAAAATGTGCATATGATGCAATCTGTCATGGTCAATCTGCATTTACGGCGCATAATGGAATGGAAGCATTGCAAAATGCTTATGCACGCCATGAAACCGATGAATTTGTTAAACCCACCTGTATCTTAAAAGCAGGGCAACCCGTCAAAATACAGCCTGGGGATATTATTATTTATATGAATTTTCGTTCCGATCGGGCGCGCGCATTAACGAGTGCTTTTATTCAAAAAGATTTTAAAGGCTTTGACCGCGGGGAAAATCCATCCCTCGGTGAGTTTGTCAGCCTCACGGAGTATGATAAAAATCTTCCGACCGCAATCGCATTTTTGCCACAAACCCATCACAATGTCCTGGGAGAATATTTGCAAAATAACCATTTAACTCAGTTACATATCGCAGAGACTGAAAAATATGCTCACGTGACATTCTTTTTTAATGGTGGTTTGGAAAAACCCTATAAAGGTGAAGAACGCATTCTTATCCCTTCGCCTAAAGTCGCTACGTATGATCTGCAACCCCAAATGCATGCCCCTGAATTAACGGATGCATTGGTAGATAAAATTCTCCATGGCAATTTTGATTTTATTATTTGTAATTATGCCAATGCAGATATGGTGGGACATACCGGTAATTTTGCCGCAACGGTGAAGGCCATTGAATGTCTAGATCTTTGTTTAAAAAGAATCCTGGCAGCACTCAACACCGTGGGCGGTTCTGCCTTAATTACCGCAGATCATGGCAATGCCGAATGCATGATAGACTCGCTCACCCAGGAGAAGCATACCGCACATACTACTTCATTGGTACCTTTAGTCTATGTTGGGCCTAAAAAGCTGACGCTGGCACCCGTGGGTGGCAAGCTTTCTGATATTGCACCCACCGTGTTAGATTTAATGGGGTTAGCGCAACCGCCGGAGATGACGGGCCATTCGTTATGCATAAAATAATAGTATGCTTCGCGGTAGGTCTTTTTTTTAGCCATGGTCTGGTTGCCTTGGAGGATGCGGCGCAATTAAAAGAGACGTTAATGCAAGTACAGACGCAAATTCAACGTTTAGAGAAGACTATTTACCATAGCCATGGTAAAGAAAAGAATTTAAGCCACCAACTGGCAGAAGCGGAAAAAGAATTAGGTAACCGCGCCGAGCAATTACGGTTATTGCAGCAAAAAATGGCAGCGCAACAACAATCCATACAGGCATTGCAAAAAGATGCTGCGAACCTTGAAGGCTTACATGCCTCACAAATTGCTGCGTTACAAAAACTCATCCAGGTAACCTTTCA